>ENA-UZXB01004620-UZXB01004620.1-metagenome-genome-assembly--contig:-Day-2-1m-contig-4620_pt1 | contig 15646 bp, 13 predicted proteins | sample MGYA00260339_ERZ794899 | MGnify/ENA metagenome assembly ERZ794899 | reverse complement strand
CGTATTATCACGCAGGCACCACAATACCTGACGAAAGACGGCTGGCTGTTGATTGAGCACGGCTATGATCAGGCGAGTGATGTTGGTGAAATTTTCCGGGCCCACGGATTTAGAGACGTGAGCTTGCGGCATGATTTGGCAGGAAGGCCNNAGAGCGTTATTCGCGGCAGATCTTATTGCCTGAGGTTGACCTTGGAGGACAGGATCGTCTGAATCGTGCGCGTGTCGTTATCGTCGGCTGCGGTGGTTTGGGGTCCATGGTGGGACTGTTTTTAGCTGGGGCAGGCGTAGGCCACCTTCGGCTGGTTGATCATGACAGACTTGAGATAAGTAACCTTCATCGTCAGCTGGCCTTTCGAGAGCGAGATATTGGCACCGGCAAAGCCACGGCGCTGCAGGCACAGCTCGCTGCGCTCAACAGTGACGTGCAGATTGAATCCGTGACCCAACGTTTTGGCGAAAATTTGGCAAACGACAGGTCGGTGCTCGCTGATATCGATCTTGTTATTGATGCGACCGATAATTTGGAGTCCCGTCACGCGATCGAGAAATACACGCGGGAACTTGGCATGCCTTGGATTATGGGCGCGGCCTCCCGCCTGCACGGTCAGGTAATTGCATTTAGTGGCTCGCGCATTGAGGGCTGTTATCGCTGCATCGCGCCCGCTGACGACGATAGACCGACGTTTGATTGCCGCAACGAAGGGGTCTTGGCGTCTGTGGTTGGCGTCATTGCCGCCTGGCAGGCGCAGGACGCTCTTATCTACCTTGCGGGACAGCGCGAACCGCTCTGGGGTCTTTTAAGAGTTTATGACGCGCTAGAGCAACACATTGAGCGACTCCATGTCGCACCCCCTGGCGGTTGCGGCCACGACTAGTCGGCGTAAAGATCTTTCGGTATCGGCTGCCTGAGCAGTAAGACTAAGCGAACGGCGATCATGACTGACGCGACGGTAACTCCGACGATGATACCGATCCAGAATCCTGCCGCGCCGTCAAACAGGTTGTCTGCTTTAACGATGCCAAGGTAGTAACCTAACGGCAAGGCAATGAGCCAATAGGCGACCATGCTTGCGATGAACGGGAAACGCGTCTTTTTGTAGGCGCGCATCGAAAATGATCCCACGATCTGAACGGCATCGATAATGACAAACAGCGCGGCAAGACTCAGAAGTCGGGCCGCAAGCAATGTTATGTCGGGAGACTCAGAATAAATGCTGACGATCGTAAGCGGCAGTGTCAGGAGTACCGCCATGGTTGTGAGACTGATGATGCCTGAGCACAATATACCGGCCTTGAGCGCCATAAAGACACCGGGCTGGTCTTGAGCGCCCAGCGCGTGGCCCATTCGAGTTGCCATCGCCGACCCAATGGCCAGCATCGGAATGTAGAACATATCCCACACGTTAAAGGCGATCTGGTGGGCGCCAATCGCGGTGTCGCCCAAAGACGACACCAAGAGTGCGATACCAGCAAAAACAGCGGTCTCCAGAAACATGGTGGCACCTACCGGCCATCCCAATACTAAAATCTCTTTAATCGCGTTTGCGTTTGGTGCAACGGGTGACCAGGGGGGCATGTACTGTTTCAGCGATTTTTTCTGGAGCACGTACACCGTGATCACAATTGCCGAGAGCCACATTGATATCGCGGTTGCGATTCCACAGCCCTGCGCGCCCATTGCGTGAATATCACCAAAGCCAAAAATAAACATATAGTTGAGTGGAATATTGGCGATGAAGCCCACAACAGCAGCAACCGCAAATGGCGACGTGATGCCGACCCCTTGGCAGTGGTAGCGCAGCGCCATGAAGATACCCAAGGCAGGAAACCCGAATGCGACCATCTTGATGTACTCGCTGGATTTCTCCGCTGTTTGCCCGTCAATACCCAGCCAACCAAGCCCGAGGTGACTGAAATAGCACAGCGGTGCGACGATCAAGCTAAGGAAAACGGACACCCACAGCGCTTGTGGAAGGTGGTCGCGAATTCGCTGTATTCGCCCAGCGCCGAAGTCTTGGGCGATGATCGCAGAACTGGCAAACATGACGCCCAGCACAACAAGGTAAAGCGGCAGCCAAATGTTGAACCCGATGGCAATTGCAGCGAGATCCTTATCACCGAAACGTGCCGCCATAATCGTATCGACAACGCCTGTTCCCATTTGTGCGCTTTGTGCGACCAGCAGTGGCCAACCAATACGCCAAAAATGCGTCAATTCTGATCTGAGCGAAGTGGATTTTTCGGACATGGAGCCCCCAAGCGTGATCGCGCACTGTACCACGGAACGCGAATAACTCAGGCGCTCTGTGGGCATTGTGCTATGCTCGGCGCCCTGCTAAGTAAGGACGTAAAAACCGTTGACCGATCAAGTTGTCCAAACCGCCGAAAACCAGGCGCCAAACGCTGAGGATGTGTCGTTCGATTCGCTCGATCTTGATCCGTCGCTCATGCGCGGAATCAATGCTCTGGGTTTCGAGCGTTGCTCACCCATTCAGGCCCGAATTTTGCCCTACACGCTGGAGGGGCACGATGCGATTGGCAAAGCACAAACTGGAACCGGTAAGACCGCGGCATTTTTGATCACGCTGTTCAATGACATGTTGAACAACCCGGTTGAGGGCGAGCGTTATTTAGCGGAACCTAGAGCGGTGATTTTGGCACCGACTCGCGAGCTGGTGATGCAGATTGGCGAGGATGCGAGAGAACTTGGAAAGTTTACGGGGCTCAGTACAGTCACACTCATTGGCGGGGCTGACTACGCGAAGCAATTACAAAAGGTTAATCAGCGTGTCACGGATATTGTTGTTGCTACGCCAGGAAGGTTGATCGATTTTCTTCAACGGCGTGATATGTTTTTGGATCGCGTGGAGTCACTGGTTCTTGATGAGGCGGACCGTATGCTTGATATGGGGTTCATACCTCAGGTGAAGCGTATTGTGAGATCTACGCCGAAAAAAGAAGATCGCCAGACACTATTGTTCTCGGCCACCTTTAGTCCCGACATCATGAATCTCGCCAGTCAGTGGACTTTCGAACCCATCACAGTGGAAATTGAGCCAGAGCGAATCGCGACCGAAAATGTGGATCAGCGAGTGTATGTTCTTGAGAGTCGTGACCGGCTAAATGTGCTCAAAAATATTTTGGCAACGCCTGAGGCAACGTCGGTTATCGTTTTTGCAAATCGCCGAGACCAGGTGCGACGCGTTCACGAACGACTGCAAAAAAGTGGTCTTGAGTGTGGAATATTGTCAGGCGAGATCACGCAGGCCAAGCGAACAAAGACGCTCGAACAGTTTAAGTCTGGGCGGCTACGCGTGTTGGTCGCAACCGATGTTGCCGGTCGAGGTATTCACGTGGATGGCGTGAGTCATGTGGTGAATTACGACTTGCCCGAAGATCCCGAGGACTACGTTCATAGGATTGGTCGCACAGGCAGAGCGGGTGAGAAAGGTGTATCGATCAGCTTTGCCAGTGAAGACAATGCCTTTCTTTTGCCTGAAATTGAGGCGCTGCTCGGTCAGTCGTTAAAGTGCACGCAAGTTCCGGTCGACCTGGTGAACAGCTAGCTATTTGAGCGGTCGCAGCTCCTCACACCACAGCAACGTGGCGCCAGCGACGGCTGCTGGTATCAAAACGAGATTAAGTACGGGCATTCCCGAGACGAATGCCACAATCCCGCCAAAGCCGATTGATGTGCTCCGGCGAGCGGCACATGCCGCACGAACCTCACCAAACGAGAGTCTGTGATTGTCCATCGGATAGTCCACGAACTGCAGTGACATCATCCAGGCGCCGAGCAGTATCCAAAACAGAGGCGCGGCCATATTGATCCCGGGAATGAGGCTGAGGACTAACACTGCGAGTGCCATCGGGACGTAATGTGCGATCTTTTGGAGTTCTCGGAGAAATCCTCGAGGCACTGCGAGCGCAAGTTGGACCGCCGAGCTGTCCGAGACTAGCGTCTCACCGGTGACGTACTCCTCCACTTTCTCGGCCAATAAGCCGTGGAAGGGCGAAGTCAGAAAAAGCACGATAAAAATGGACAGATAGCCCGAGAGTAATGTGCCAACGAGCCATATCAGCGGTGCGACGATCCAGGTCAGGAAGCTCCACGTGCTGGTCAGTTCACCCGTGAAGTCGACATAAACCCCTGACATGAGTTGGTACAGGGACCCCGCAATAACGACGAAGGCTGCGACGTTTGCGACCAGCGGAATGATCACAAAGCCGCGGAGTCCAGGACGCGTAATAATCTTGAGACCTTTAAAAAAGTAACCCATTCCAGTCATCAAGTCTGACATCACATTGTCCTGTCCAATTAAGATTTAAGTCGCGCGATTTTCTTTGCTGTCCTGTGACTATACTACGAAGATCTTGGACGGGAGCGCGATGATGCCAGACAACGATCTGTTCGAAAGCGAAATGAGTGACGTCACTCCGCTTAAGCGGTCTCCGCGAGAGCGACTGGTGAAAACTGACTCGGTGGATGCGTCACTCAGGCGTCAGTCCGCCACGCGGACGGACACGGGTTCAGATAATGCGTTAACGGACGACGGCATTGCGCCGCTCGACGCCTGGTTTGTCCTGGAGTTCAAGCGACCGGGGATTCAAAACGGTGTGTATAGGAAGCTACGGCTAGGGCACTACGAAACCGAGGCTAGACTTGACCTGCATCGAATGACGGTTGCCGAAGCCCGGCGCGAGCTGTGGTCATTTTTTAAAGAAGCCCGTCGGCTGGGTTTGCGCACCCTACTCATCACCCACGGAAAAGGGTTTGGCAACAAGGAGAAGTCGGGTTCGGGTGTATTGAAGGGCTATGTCAACCAGTGGCTGAAGGATATTGAGGACGTTCAGGCGTTTCACTCAGCCCAAGCTCACCATGGTGGTACCGGTTCAGTTTACGTGTTGCTTCGCAAGAGTGACGCCAAAAAGCGGGAGAACCGGGAGCGGTTCATGAAGGGTCGAGTACAGGACGTCTGATCAACCCAGTTTTTCTTTGAGGAGCTGGTTGAGCAGCTGCGGATTTGCCTGGCCTTTTGAGGCCTTCATGGCTTGGCCGACAAAAAAGCCGATCAGTTTCTTTTGCTTACCTTCATCCGCCGCCCGATATTGCTCGACTTGTGCCGCATTATCACTAATCAGTGCATTGACGATTGCCTCGAGTGCCCCGCTGTCACTGACTTGCTTGAGCCCTTTGCGGTCAATAATACCGTCGACGTCGGTCTCGCCTTGCCACAGGGCGTCAAATACGTCTTTGGCCATTTTGCTCGACAGCGTGTTGTCGTCAATTCGCCCGATCAAGGCCGCTAAGTCGATGGCACTCAACGTCGCATCGGACATCGAAATGCCGTCCCTGTTGAGTGACGCACTGACGTCACCGAGGACCCAGTTGGCCGCTGACTTGGGGTTTTCCGAGGTTTGGGCGACGATTTCAAAAAATTCAGCGGTCGCACGATCTTGTGTCAGTAGGTTGGCGTCGTAATTACTGAGGCCCAATGCTTCGGTATAACGCTGGCGTTTGGCCACCGGCAGTTCAGGGAGGGAGGCTCTTATGTCTTCGATCGTGGCGTCGTCAATGACAATGGGTAGGAGGTCGGGGTCGGGGAAATACCGGTAATCGTTCGCCACTTCCTTGGAGCGCATTGCGCGGGTTTCGTCGCGGTCGGGGTCAAAGAGGCGTGTCTCTTGCGTCACAGTCTGCCCAGCTTCTAGAAGATCTTGCTGTCGCTGTGACTCAACACGGATGGCACGTTCGATGAATCGAAAAGAGTTAATGTTTTTTAGCTCGGTGCGCGTTCCGTACGCTGACTCACCCTCTGGTCTGAGCGATATGTTGACGTCACAACGCATGGACCCCTCGGACATGTTGCCGTCGGAGATGCCCAAGTACGTAACTAAGGCGTGCAGTGCTTTTAAGTAGGCAATGACCTGTTCCGCCGTTCTAAAATCGGGCTCGGTGACCACCTCTAGTAGTGGCGTGCCTGCACGATTTAAGTCGATACCTGTGTGCCCCGGAATCGCATCATGGACCGATTTACCTGCGTCTTCCTCGAGGTGCGCGCGTAAAATTCTGACAGGAAAAGTCGAACCGTCTTCGAGCGGCACGTCGAAGATGCCCTCTTTGACAATAGGCTCGAAGAACTGTGATATCTGGTAACCCTTTGGTAGGTCTGGGTAGAAATAGTTCTTGCGATCGAACCGCGATATTTTACCAATTTCGGCGCCGACACCCAGTCCGAAAACAATAGCCAGCGTGACGGCTTCGTGATTCAGCACGGGTAAAGTACCCGGAAGCGCCATGTCGAGTGGGTTTGTGTGCGTGTTCACCTCGGCGCCAAACTGCGTAGAAGAGGACGAAAATATTTTTGAGTGTGTCGCGAGCTGCAGGTGAACCTCCAACCCCATCACCATTTCCCAATGCATCAGCGAACGGCCTCTAGTGTCGGTCTGCGGGTGTGCCAGTCGGTACGGCTCTGAAACTGGTGCGCCACGTTCAAAAGTTGAGCCTCCCCGAAACGCTGGCCAATCAACTGCAGGCCAACAGGCAGGCCGTTGACCAACCCTGCAGGCACGCTGATTGCGGGTAAGCCGGCCAAATTCGCGCCTATGGTAAATACATCTTCCATATACATGTCGGTGATCGACTTGCTGGTGTCGTTGAGGGCAAACGCCGTGTTTGGTGCGGCGGGTCCTGCAATGACGTCTACCTCATTCAAAACAGTGGCATATTCTTGTGTGATGAGGCGTCTTACTTGCTGCGCTTTCATAAAATACTGATCGTATGAAGCCGCGGATAAGGTGAAAGTGCCCACCAGTATCCGACGCTTTACTTCAGCGCCAAAACCCTCTGTCCGAGACCTAAAATAAAGATCTTGAAGGTCGCTTGGTGCCTCACAGCGATAGCCATAACGCACTCCGTCGTAGCGAGAGAGATTCGCCGACGCCTCAGCAGGTGCAATCACGTAATACGTTGACACGGCTAAGTCCGTGGACGGTAAAGAAACCTCTTTGACAGTCGCCCCTGCGCGCTCTAGCTCGAGGATTGCAGTATCGATTGCGGTTGCGACCTCTGCGTTGAGGTGGCTCGAAAAGAACTCTTTTGGAACGCCAATACGAAGACCCGCGATCGGGTGATCTAAGGCTTGATCATAGCTCGGCACCGGGGTGTTTTCGCAGGTGGAGTCGAGCGGATCAGGTCCGGCCATGGCATTGAGGACGAGGGCACAATCTTGTGCTGAACGTGCCATGGGTCCGGCTTGATCCATGGATGATGCGAAGGCGATCATCCCATACCGAGAAACGCGACCATACGTCGGCTTCAAACCGGTGATTCCGCAGAGGGCAGCGGGTTGTCTGATCGATCCGCCCGTATCGGTGCCGGTCGCAAAAGGAACCATTCCAGACGCAACGGCCGCCGCTGACCCGCCGGATGAGCCACCAGGGACTCGCGTCACATCCCAAGGATTCTTGCACGCACCAAACACGCTGGTTTCGTTCGACGAGCCCATTGCAAACTCATCCATGTTGCATTTGCCCAGATTGATCATTCCCGCGTCTTTGAGCTTCTTGACGATCGTCGCGTCATAGGGTGGAACAAAATCCGCGAGCATTTTAGAGGCGCAGGTGGTGCGCACACCCTGGGTGCAAAAAATATCCTTGTGCAACATGGGTATGCCAAGGAGGGGGGAGTGCTCTCCTCTCGCTCGTTTTGCATCGGCCTGATCCGCATTGGCAAGAGCTTGTTCTGCTTCAATGCACACAACTGCATTCAGTTGAGGGTTAAGGGTATCGATTCGTGCCACAGCCTGTTCAACAAGCTGTCGACTCGATACCACACCATTTTTTAAGTCTTGGCTTAGGGTGGCAATTGACTCGAACGCAAGTGGCATCAGTCGATCACCCGCGGCACTAAGAAGTAATTTTCTTCCTTGGACGGCGCATTTGTCATGAGGTCTTCGCGCGCCACTAACGTCTTTATGCTGTCGGTTCGGAGAGGCTGATTGGCGGTACACGGGTTGACCATCGGCGCAACACCGTGGGTGTCGACAGATTGGAGGGCATCAAACAGCGCGAGCGTCTGATTAAATTCGGCGGTGACGTTTTCGATGTCGTGTTCTGAGATCGTCAGACGCGCTAGCGCAGCGACGTCTTTCACGGTTGATGCCTGAGTCACAGTCAATACCTGCTTGGTGCGTTTATGGGCCGCAAACTAACACACTTCCAGCTTGCTCAAAAACTATCGCATTGTTACATTTCATTTAGTAGGACGCTGTCTTGGCTGAGGTCGAGCTTCCGGGGTAACACCCGAGCGCGTGAGACGAGGGTGGCTCGTTATCAGCGACAGTGACCGTTTACCTATCCACGGGCTAAAAACATGTTTAAACGCTTGCGAGGGATGTTCTCAACCGATCTATCGATCGACCTCGGGACAGCAAATACTCTGATTTACGTTAAAGACAGGGGCATCATTTTAGATGAGCCCTCGGTTGTGGCGATCAGGGTGCATAACGGACAAAAATCAATCGAAGCGGTCGGCACTGAAGCCAAGCGAATGCTTGGAAGAACGCCCGGAAATATTACTGCGATTAGGCCGTTGAAGGACGGGGTTATCGCAGACTTTCAGGTGACCGAGAAAATGCTGCAGCACTTTATTCTCAAGGTTCACGATACTCACTCGGGTTGGCTACGGCCGAGTCCGCGGGTTCTGATTTGCGTGCCGTGTTTGTCGACGCAAGTTGAGCGAGAAGCGATACGTCGGTCTGCGGAGGGCGCGGGTGCGCGAGACGTCCGACTGATCGAGGAGCCCATGGCGGCTGCTATCGGTGCCGGACTGAAGGTCGAAGAGGCCGTCGGCTGCATGGTGGTGGATATTGGCGGTGGCACGACTGAAATTGCGCTGATTTCACTCAGTGGTGTGGTTTACCGTGACTCGATTCGTGTGGGTGGTGATCGATTCGATGAAGCGATTGTGGCGCACGTCCGTCGCCGCTTTGGATGCTTAATCGGCGACTCGACTGCCGAGCGAATTAAACAAGAGGTTGGCTGCGTTTGGGTCAGTAGCGAGCAGCGAGAAATCGATGTTCGCGGACGTCACTTGGCTGAAGGTGTTCCACGCACGTTTACCTTAGGCAGCGCGGACGTCATGACCGCGCTCGAGGAGCCCGTTGATGCGATCATCCGAGCGGTTCGCATGGCGCTCGAGCAGTCTCCTCCCGAACTGGCCGCTGATATTGCTGAGAACGGCATTGTGTTGACGGGTGGAGGAGCATTGCTGCGGGATTTAGACGCGCGTATTGCTGAGGAGACCGGATTGCCTGTTGTGATTGCTGAAGACCCTCTGACCTGCGTTGTTCGCGGCGGTGGTATGGCCCTCGAGCTGATGGACTCCTATTCACTGGATCTCATGTCGACCGAGTAAGTTTCTGGGTTCAATACGGAACGAGGAACACGACATCAGCACACTTTTCTCTAAGCCTCGACTCCTGACTATTCGCCTGCTTACTGCTGTAGCTCTGGGTTGGGTGTTGGTGGCGTTTATGCGCGACTCACCATTAACTGGACACGTTGAGGGGGTCGGTGCAGACCTCACTGAGGCCTCGTTTGTTGTGATTGATGTTCCAAAGCGCTTGTTTGGAACGGTAGCCGCGTACCTCGAAAGTCGCGCAACGATGCGTCAAAAAATTGTGGAACTTCAGGATCGGAACTTGATTTTGAGTGCGCGCGCTCAACGTATGGAAGCGCTAATGGCGGAAAATATGCGCTACAAGGCGCTTCTCAATTCTGCTGTGGCCGAAGACACAACGATGACCGTGGCGAGAATCGTGGCCGTGTCTCCCGACGTCAACCGACACCTCTTAACGCTGAATCGCGGGGACGCCGATGGCGTCATGATTGGAGACCCTGTTCTCAACGCTGATGGTGTTATGGGTCAGGTGACACAGGTGGGGCGGTCAGCGAGTCGCGCGCTTTTGGTGACCGACGTTCAACACGGCCTACCAGTGCTTAATAATCGAACAGGGCAGCGTGCGATTGCTGAGGGCGTCGGCAGACTTGATCGGCTGGTTATCCGTAATTTGGCCAGTACTTCCGATGTGACATCCGGCGACCTTTGGGTCACCTCCGGGCTGGGGAAGCGCTTCCCCGCGGGTTACCCTGTGGGCACTACTGTTGAAACCGCAACATCTGCTGATGCGGCTTATTTGTCGGTGTCTTTGGCGCCAACCGCGGCCTTGGATGTGGAGAGTCATGTGTTGATTCTCACCTCCGCCGATGCGTCCTGAAAGGCGACGATTGCTATGAGGGATCAAAGCAATGTTTGGCCATCACTACTGGCGTCGATCGTCATCGCCACGCTTTTTTTTCAAGCTGCAAACTCGGTGGACTTACGCGTTTTTACGCCGCGTTTGTTAGAGCTCTGTGTCTGCTACTGGATTTTGTCATCACCGGCCACCGTGGGTGTTTTTTTCGCCTTTACTGTGGGGTTGTTGATCAGTCTGGTTGAGGGGTCTTTCCTTGGGAGTGCATCGATCGGACTCTCGATTGTCGGGTTTGTGCTGCTCAACAACATTTTTACCATTCGGCAACTTGATTGGGTTTCACAAACAACCGTTATTTTTTTACTGCTGGGTATTTCCTTGGCCCTTCATAGACTGATTTTGTCGAGTTTAGGTGTTCCCTCCGAGGGTCTTCATTACCTGATCTCGGTCTTTGTGTCGTCGGCGCTTTGGCGACCGTTCAATGCGATGATGGATGCAACCCGGTTTCGTTTGAGTCAGCTGTTGTGAGTTTAGTTCTGGCCAGCGCGAGTCCAAGGCGGCGCGAGTTGCTGTCCTTATTAACTGCTGACTTTGAATGTCGCCCCGCGGATATTGACGAATCGTGTGAGTTCGATGAGCCCCCTGAGGACTATGTGAGGCGCATGGCTCGAGAAAAGGCGCGGCGGGTTTGGCGACCAGGTGATACGGTTCTTGGTGCAGACACCTCCGTCGTGCTGAAGAACCAGATTTTGCACAAACCAACATCTTATGACGACGCTCGGGGAATGTTAGAGACATTAAGTGGTCAAACACACGTGGTCATGACATCGGTCGTGCTGATGTGTGACGCATTGGTGAAAACACAAATGGTTAAAACGAGTGTCCAGTTTGGTGAACTTGAGTCGAGTATCATCGAGTATTATTTGACCACGGACGAGCCTTGGGACAAAGCAGGTGCGTATGGGATTCAAGGTTTTGCAGGTTGTTTTGTGACGCGACTGGACGGCAGTTACAGCGGCGTCGTGGGGCTGCCTTTGCGCGAGACAGATGCCCTGTTAAGGGCGGTTGGGCTCGGGCACGGCACTCATGGATCCCATGTTTGAGCGAATTTATGGGTTCATCGGGGGCATCCTTTGGCGGGCTGTTCTTTGGACGCTTATTCTTACAGCCATTGCGGTCAGTTTACTGACGGCGGTTCTTCCACTTCTCCCTTCGGTTAACACGTCACTCGCTGCGGAGATTCAATCAAGAACTGGTTTTGAAGCTGAGATCCGAGAGATCGGCGGCGAGATGAAAGGATTTCGCCCTCGACTGACACTGGCGGGTGTCAGTATTGTCGATGGCGAAGAAGGGCAAGAGGTCATATTTCAAGCTGGACGTTTGCAAGTCACCCTCAACCCTTGGCGCTCCCTATTGCAGCGGCAGTTGATTCTTTCAGAGGTGCGTGCGAGTGACGTTTTTATCCCCGCTCGATTAGATAACACGGCCAGCGGTGTTGTTGTCCCCATTGACCCGAGTGTTTTTGCCACCGAAATCGAGCGATTAGCGCTTAACAACATGAGAGTGTCACTACTGCGTGAGGATTCTCAGGCTGAAGCCACACTCGATCTTGTCGTTGAGGTGGACTTACGACGCTCGGGAAGTACCCGAGAAATTCAACTGCGCGCTCGCGGTGACGGTGGACTTTCACTGAGTATGACCGGCATCGGGGTTGGCAATCCGCTTGATTTGAGTCGATTTTCCGGTGAACTCACCGGACGGCTCGCGGCAAAGGATGTGGGGCCGATCAGTGCGTTTTTAGGCCTCGGTGTTGCAGGGAGTAGCGATCTCTTTTTTTGGACCGAGGCCCAAGGAGGCGAGGCTCAAACGATATTTCAAGCATCGGGTGAGGCACTAGCATCGACGGCCAAGCCGGGGGCAAATCCCGTCGCATTCTCGCTAGAGGGCCTTGTGACCTCTGCCCGTCAGACGCACTGGCTGAATGTTGTCGAGAGCTCGATTGAGCTCAATGCGACGCGACTTGAATTCTCAGGCCTCCATTTAGGACTTAGAAACAACGAATGGGAAGTGATCGTTAACGATGTGGATTTGGCGACCACTGCAGCACTGGCAATCGACTCCGGACTGGTGCCCGAAAAATTTGTATCGCCACTAGTAAACGCTGAACTAACGGGGCGTTTAGGTGCGCTTAGTGTCATCGGTTCATTCGATAGGGCGTCGGACTCTCGCGTATCAGCGACTTTTGAGAATATTCAAGCGCAAGCACACGGTGCTGTACCGGGTGTCCAAGGGCTAACGGGTACCCTCGCACTCCAGGGTGGTATCGGCCGTCTAGAGATTGACAGCGACGATTTCAGTCTTGCGATCCCCACGCAGTTCACCTCACAGCTCCAACTGGGGCGCGTCACAGGTTTGGCCGGCTTTGTATTTACACGCAACGCGTTAAGTATTACCTCTGGGCGCGTGGTGGCCGATGCTGATGATTTTAAGGCGTCGGCTTTGATCACGGGATTCGTACCGATCGCGTCAACGACGGACGAGGGAGCCCGGCTCAATGTCGTACTTGGCTCGGATGCGGCGTCGACAAAACGCGTGCTTGAGTTTACGCCCAAGACGATTGATGCGGACGCTTATCGGTGGATGCAATCGTCCTTGGGCACGGGTGAGGCTAGGCGTGTTGGCTTTGTACTGCGCGGCGGAATCAGGAAGCGTGACGCACCGCTTCGATCAATTCAGATGTCGGCTGAGGCAGATTTGGATGCTGTCATCATGCGCCCTGAGTTACCGCTGGCGGAGCGCGTGCTGGGCCATGTCAGTATTGATAACGCGTTGGTGACGTTCGACATCGATTCGGCAACGGTCGGTTCGCTGGCTGTTTCGAGTGGTCTTGTGCAGGTTGGCAAGGTTTTAGAGACGCGCCTGTTAACGGCCCATGCCACTATCGAGGGTGATTTGCCTAACGCGGTGAATCACGTGGCAGCGCTTCCCTACCTTCCGACTCGAGTGAGTCAGGTGTTATCAGACTTGACCACATCAGGTGGGGTGATGGGCCACTTAGCGCTTGCTGTACCGATCAAGGGGGCACGACGTATTCCCGATGTGTCGACGAGGGTATTGATTCGTGATGCTTCGCTGGGTTTCGCAGGTCTGCCAATTGAACTCAATCAACTTGCGGGGGACTTTGTTTATGAGTATCCGACAGGAATTACGGAAGGCGCTATTGACGGCTTTTTTCTGGAACGCCCACTCACCCTTAACCTTAATGCCACGAACGACGACTTAGGTTCCAGGTCAACCAATTTGTCTTTGAAAACTCGGGTGTTACTGGGGGGCACTGAGATCAGCAACCTAGTGGGGCGAAGTGTTCCGGATGAGCTACTGATTGGAGAGACCGCTGTTGATATTGCTTTTCAAGCGGGTGACGGCGTTGCGGTACAGATTACGTCTGAACTTGACGGCCTCGCGATCGGATTACCTGAACCGTTCGCAAAGGAGGCCCAAGACCCATCCTCGATGAATATTGATCTTTCTATATCGGAATCATTGAGCGCCACGATCAACTATGCAGATGTTCTGACAGCGAAAGTTTCCCGTGACGCCACGCAGGTCTGGCGTACTGCGGTGAACATAGGGTCGGAGAATGAACCTCGGCTGACTTCAGATAGTGCTGCGGGTACTGTCAACGTATCCGGTCATTTGGTTGAGATTGATGCGTTGGCCTGGTCCCAGCTCGCTGGCGCGGTGTCAGGGTCTGCAGACTTTGCAGGTCCAAGTGTTATTTGGCGAGATGTTTCTACCGATGCATTGCGTTTTGGAGATGCTGCGCTTGGTGCGTTTCGATCTTCAGGCCGTTATCAGAATAAGAACACCTCGTTTCAGATTGCCAGCGACTACTTTTCGGCGAACGTCGACTTTGACGCACGTGAGCCACTACTCAATGTGCAATTCGATCGATTGAACCTCAGCGCACTCCCTAAGATTGATGCGAGCCGTATTATGAGTGGCGAATCGGAGGTTATAGACGGTGCTTGGCCGATGACGACGGTCAGTGTCGCCTCGCTTATTCTTGATGAAAAAGACCTAGGGCACTTGTCATTTGATGCCCAAAGTAGCGAGCAAGAAATGCGCCTGTTCGGGTTTGAAGGCATGGTGGATGGCGTCAACTTTGAGCCGGGTACCGAGATCATTTGGGATCGGACCACAGCCAGTACGCAAACATCGATCGATCTAACACTTGCTGCTGCGACCAATGCATTAACACTGCTGGATGCGAAGTCCGTTGTGGATTTTTCTGCGGGCACCATTAAAGGGGAGCTAGGCTGGGATGGTGCCCCCATTAGTTGGGCGCCGAGCAAGCTCTCCGGAGACGTTGAGCTTCAACTGTCATCGGGTTCGTTTTTACCGATACCTTCACAGGCAACCGACCCCTTACGATTTATCGGTATATTTAATCTGGCAGGGTTGGTTCAGCGAGCAAATGTCAATCAACTGTTTGACCCCGGTCTGACCTTTGATCGTGCTCGCGGCGACTTTTCTCTCAATAAAGGCCAGGTGAGGGTCAACGAATTCTCTATTCGCAACGGGGGTGGCAGTCTCACCTTAGGCGGAGACTTTTTCATGCAGACAGAAGAAATTGATGCCGAATTGGTTGTGACTCTCCCTCTTGTTGACAATATTCCGTGGGTCGCAGCCTTGGCGGGAGGGCTTCCGATTGCCGCGGGAGCCTACCTCGCCAGTAAAGTGTTTGAAGATCAGATGACTCGGCTGTCGAGCGGGGTTTATTCCGTGAGCGGTCCGATTAGTTCACCAGCGGTAAAGTTCATGCGCGTGTTTGATGCCAGTCTCTCAACGAGTAAGTCGAAGAAGACCGCGGACGATCAGTCGGTGGAGGGCTCATCCGAGAGCGAGCGCAGATAACGAAATAGGCTGCGTGCTGATACTGGAGGCAACTGCTTGTCGCGCTCCACGAGAGCACTTCGCGTCAGCTGGCGAATCAGTTGTCTGTCGGCATTAGGCCAGATCGAGAGCACATCTGTTAGGGCTTCGTCGCCTCTGAGCAACAGCGCATCACGAGCACCCTCAATCACGTGTTCGCGCGCTTTTGCTTTTCGTGACGTCTCATGCAGCTCGTCTAGGGCTTGCTCAATAACGCCGGCCTCTGTCTCGCGCATGAGTTTCCCAATGAACTGCATTTGCCGACGTTTTCCACTGTGGTGAGAAATACGTTGTGCGAGTTCAACAGCTTCAATCAGCCGTGGATGGTCGATATTGAGCTTCGCCAGCTGTGCTGCCGACAATGACACTAATTGCTCACCGAGAACCTGAAGCGCGTGCATTTGCCGTTTTCGAGCGCTCTTACTTTCCGGTACAAACTCGTCGTCATCCAT
>ENA-UZXB01014331-UZXB01014331.1-metagenome-genome-assembly--contig:-Day-2-1m-contig-14331_pt1 | contig 15686 bp, 19 predicted proteins | sample MGYA00260339_ERZ794899 | MGnify/ENA metagenome assembly ERZ794899 | reverse complement strand
TTTGTACAATGATTTGTACATTAATATTACCAGATGGATCATATGAATCATAGTCTAATATAAGTTTATCATATAAACCAACGTCAGCTAACTCACTTATTAAATCATATGTACCTTCTGCATCTATATTACCATCTGGACCATATAGCTCATATACGACACCTCTACCTTTAGTTCTTAGATCAAGTAAACTTTCAGGTGTTATTGTTTCAGGTGTAAGCCCAGGAGGTCCTCCTAAACCATATAACTCTTTTGCATAATACCCTTCAATAACTCTTAACTCATGTTCTGCCCATTTAGAAGTAATACCCATACATCTTTTAGTAAGTTCCATATGAGCAATATAGTTTCTTGCAACTTGTTTCTTTTGACCAAGTGTTAAGTTATCAAAAGGACCTGTATCTACACCACCAATAAACCTAGACAAAGTAATGCCTTCTGATATTGGAGTTTTCATAGTAATACTAGCTGCTTCATCAACTATAGAAGTAAAAGGGTTAAGAAGTGTAAATATCTGTCTACCTTGAGATGTTTTAAATGTCTTGGCTCTACGACTAGGATCTATGTTACCAAAAAACTCAGTATTGTTTTGAGTTATACCTCTTGCTGTTCTTACCCTACCATAACCATTTGCTGGTGCAGCAGATGCATAATCAGGAGAAAGATTGCCTTCACCAACCTGTGTTGTAGTAAAGTCACCATTACTTGCATTAGCGGTGTCTCTCATCTTAGACCTTACATCAGCAGTGCTTAGTTTTCGAAGCCTTAGAATGTTTTTAAGATAATTATCAATATCAATCTTAACTTCTTTTATTCCATTATCGCCTTCTTCTAAATAATTTTTAAGAATATCTGCAGTTGGCATAGCAGTAGCTGTTTCATCTATCTCAGTATCATCTACAGGATAGTTTGGATTAGAACCTGTGCTTGGTGAATATCCTGGTCCAGATCCATCTGGATATGTTTGATGTAGTGATGTACCAGCTGTAGTTGCTGTTCTTGCATTACCTTCCAAGTCTCCTTCAAATACAGGTGCTTTAAATCTAGCACTAAAGTCACCAGATACTCCATATATGTTCTTTACATAAGCAATAATATTCTCACCACCGATAGTACCAGTGTCACCAAACAATGATAGCGACTGTGCTGCCATATTAATATCAGGTGCAGATTGTATCAGTTTAGCTTCAGCGGTTTGTTCCATATTACCAGAAGCCGCTTGGATAATATCACCTTCTACAGCAGTCTTGTATGTTCCTTTAACTGCGTTCGTAGTGTTACCTAAGAACGTATTTACTGATGAACCAGCGATAGTCTGAGAAAAGTTACCGGATACTTTATGACCAAAATTACCAAACACACTTGTTCTACTATTGCCGTCAATCTTTTCTGTCTTGTTACCTTTGGCATTTACTTTATAGTTATTACAATTGACTTCAAAGTCACCATCTACATTCAGTGTTAGATTACCTTTATAGGTAAGTGTACCATCGCCTTCTACTACAACAGTTTGTTCACCGTGAGTAACTTCTACCTTTCTAGCACCAGCAACAACAACAATAGTACCATCTGGTCTAATATCAATACCACACCCCGTATTATGTTTCATAAGAACACGTTCTGCACCTGGTGTATCATTCATTTCAAATACATGACCACTGACTGACTGATTAGTATCAGAACTATTAGGTGCGCTTGAACCTAATGGAGTTAAGTTTACACCAGCACCAATTTTAAGGTTATGTTGTAACCCTGATCTTGCTGTTGTGTTTGTAGAAGGTTTATTATCATAATCATTATTAGGATATTGTTTATCAGGATCTGACCAAGCATCTCCTTCTGTACCTTGTCCTTCAGTGAAACCTCTACCAAACCTACGAACTCTATCCTCTAGCCCATCTCTTGATGTCGTCATCCTCTATACTCCCAATGCCACGGTTCTCTAGGTATTGTAAAGAAACCAAATCTATTTGCGTTATTAACTAACCAATTATTTTCTGTTGTGCCTGTTTTATTAGCACCACCGCCTAAGTCAACTGCTAGACCCCAACCATGATTACTTGTGCCAGGTCTTGCTGCTAAACCACCTTCACTATATAAACCTTTTTCTTGTGCTAATCTAACCTGAGTTTCATATGTTCTGTAACTATCTGTGATAGTCCATGTAACACCATCATCAGCTGCAGCTTGCACCATTTTGAGATATGCTCTTCCGGCATCTTCTCGTAAGAAGTGATTAGTGCTTATCTTTAATAAGTCTCTTGTATCAAGTCTGCCATTCTCTCCTGGTGCTGATCTTGCTTCATCTTCACCATCAAGTATTGGTGCAACTGCTGCAGCAATATCAGCTACGTTTATTTTATTAAATGTTGAAAGTACATATTGTTTTACATCAAATCCAGGATCCCGTGCATTTTGGTCAAGATCACTATGACCAAAAGCATCACCACCTGGCCATACATCATAAAAGGATCTCATAAACATTTTAAATGATATCATTTGTTCTGAAGTAAAGCTGTCTGCAGAAAGATACTGTCGTGGGTTTGGTGTTCTTGCTAAACAATTATATCCACCAACAATACAAATACCAATAGACTTATCATCATTGTTACCGGCTCTTGTGTGATAACCTTTTTTACCTATAGGTCTACCTCTTTGTAGTCTGCCATCACGTCTAATAACATAGTGATAACCAATACCACCATTATTTGAGTCAACATGCCAATCATTTATTTCTTCTGAGCCAATATCTTGACCATTATATGTTTCTGACCAGTGTACTACTACTTTTGTAATTGACCTACTAGTGTTTCTCATCTCAGCAACTAATTCCTCAGGACCATCACAGTATGTAAAGTCACCTTCAGCTGATTTTTTACCAGACCATGTACTCTCATTAGAACCAACAATATAAGGTGGTAATACACTTGTTCTAATAATATTATTAGGTGCAGCTGTTGACTTTGATGGATCCAAATCAATACTATTAATTGTCTGTTCTACTTCCTCAGGATCTAAGTTTGTTTTATCTGTTATAAGTGCAACAGCTTCTGCCTTTTTATCTTTAGTAATTAAATCAACAACTTCCTCTTTATCTACTTGTGTGTCAGATAATAGAGCATCCAATATTCTATCAGTTTCTATGTTAAGTTTTCTAATAAGGTTAGTGAATATACCACCACTATTGAACCCTAACAAGTTGTTAAAATTTACATTAAACTTTATAGCAGCTGCACCAAAGCCAGTTGATATGGATATGCCACTGTTAATAGTATCGTCTATTTTACCAATGGCATCTGCTACACGGGCTGGTGCTAAATTTTGTAATACACCTGTTACCTCATTAGCTGATACTGAAGCAGTTAGTTTTAGTGCACGTGCAACAGCCTCTGGAGCACCTGAACCAATAGTTAATTTTAGTTTACCATTTGATGGTTCTGTTCCAGTAATAGCAGTTAATGAATCTAAAGCATTTGAAACATCACCAATTAACTTATCAGATAACCCTGGAACGTCTCCTGTAATCTCTACAATAGCATCTACTGCAGCACCTAGTTCTTGATTTGGTATATCTGTTGCTTGTGATAAAGCTGTAATACCATCTACAGTTACACCGGCTTCAGTAAGAGTAGTTTGCAATTGAGATATTGCTTGATTAGCTGCTGGTAGTGCCTTTACAAGAATATCATCAAGGTTTGAGTTTTTTGTAAGACCGCTTAATTGTGAATTAAGAATATTTAAATCAATTGCCATTATAAGTCTCCAAAGTTTGTCTTGCATATGCCCTGCGTGTAGGTTTATCAGCTGCAGCGGCATTCGGTCTCTCATAGTTATCGCAGAAGAAATCTGTAGCTCTATTAATATTTGTCATTTCAAGAAACTCGTTATATCGCCAGAAACGTGGAGATATAGATGAAAAGTCGTGTATAAAGAATTGTAACTGTGTGCCTAGATCACTAATAAGTAGATTTCTTTCTGCAGCAAACTCTTCAAGCTGTTGTAATCTACCTGCATCTGGATTCCATTGGGCAATACCATATGAGGATTCACCTCGTACACCTGATACAATGTCTGGTTCCATTCCGGATTCTTTTAGAAAGTTTCCTATAACAGCAGAAGCAGTTATTGGTGTAAATGTACCTAACGAGATAAGAAAGTTATATGCTTTTTGTGTATTAGAATTACCAACAAGTGCAACATCACTTTCAGTCCATGGTCTAAATTTTGGTATTGTACCATTATTAGGTACTGTTGAATCACTTACTGCTTGAGTTGTATTACTTGGTTGGCTTCTTTCTATCTTAGGTAATGATCCTACAACAACAGGCTGTTGAGAGTTTTTACCATCCATAAAGATACCTATCACTAAAGCACCTGGTAGTAAACGCATTTGTCTACCTATACCTGATACACCACCTTCAGTGGCTGGTATTGTAACAGAAGCCCAAGGTAGTGCAGCATCAGGCACTTCATTCTTATCTTCATTATGTACACCATAAATTCTAACCTTGACTCTGCCTACTCTATATGGATCTGCAGTATCGACAACAATTCCAGTCCACCATCTAAGATCATCACCATAGAAGTCAGTAATCATACTTTCACCACTTTCAATGTTAGGTCGTGTTTCTCATCATAGAAATTATGTTTTGCTTCTACAATAAGATACTCTCCTGATTGTTTCTTATCTGGTATTATTTTACCATCTAATATTTGTAATACTGTAATATCTATTTTAGTACCAATTGTATTTAAGTTATTAGCCATAAATGCCCAAGCAGATAATTTTATCTTTAATGTACCTGTACTTACTGCAGTAATAATAGATTTGCGCACAACCTTTGTAACAAGCTTATTTAGATCGTCACCATCATAACCATAACTGTTACCAAATACCATACTAGGCGATTGTATATCAAATACAAATGTAGATTCGTACTCATCTATTGGTTTATTGTCTACAGTAAAGTTTTTATTATATAGATTAGCATCAAAATAATCTGATACCTTTACTTGAGGATCTGTATTCTTATTATTAAATGTTATATCAAGAACTTCATACCTTTGACCAACAGCACCTCTCACAATAGATGTAAGAGTAGTACCACCAACATTACCTTCAAGTGATTCTATAGAAAGTATTGAATTTTTAGTATCCTCGCTATGGGCTACAGCACCACCATATGAATATTTTTGTGTAGTAACTTCCTCATTCATCATATCACTTAATGATTTTAACTGTATATCTTCACTATTAAGTGTAGCATATAAAAGATATGGAAAGCCATCCTTATCTGTTGCTCTCTTTAGTATCCATTTAATTGCATTAAGAGGAGTTAGGTAAGGTATGATAACAGACATAACTGCTTGTGCTGGATTAGAATAAACACTAACATTTTTGGTTAAAAATCCACTTGCAATATTTTTTATAATTTGTGTTGGTGTTCCGACATAACTCTTAGATATTTTCTGAATCTTACCTTTAAACATATGAGGCTCTTGTAACTCAAATATATATGATATTGTAGAATCATTTACAACTTCTTTAGATATAACAGAAGTAAGCATAAATTCTCTTTTAATAGGTATTCTGTTTTCAGGATTTAAGATTGCGTTCATATCAATTATAATCTTTTCAACACCAGTAATCTGTAAACGACCGAATATGTTTGCTGTATCTACTACTAAAAGTCTACCAGTAATACCTTCACTAATTACATTTTCAAAAAGGTGTAGTTGAGCAATTACTGTTGTAACATCAACTTCAACTGTAGCACCATTTTTCTCTGTAACAAATTTTACACTATTATAGCCATACTGTGTTTGTGTAATACCAGACATCTATTAGCCTTTAATGATAGATTTATATTGTGAGACAACTTCTTGTATCACTTTAGGGTTTAATGTTACGATTTCTGATTGATCTTCATTGAACTTAATAAGCCTATCTAAATATGAAACAGCACTATACCCTGCAGGTATTGATTGTGTATGAGGATCTATATCAACCCATTCGCCAGCTGCATTCTCATAGTGATGTACTGCAGTATACTGAGGTCCGTCAGCAGAACATATAAGTGTTTGTGTTTCACCACCCTCACCCGTATTCACACTCTCGCCAACATTAAAGTTATTAGGTCCGCCAGTATCTACTACTAACTGTCCTAAATCAAGTAACACTTCTTTAATTTCTCCACCAACACCAGAAATAGAACCACTTACAACTTGACCAACTTTAAAGTTAGTATTACCAATATCAGTAGCTGTAGTAAGCATACGATATGGATAGTTTGCCTTTGCTGTTTCAAACAATGTGTTCTGATCTAATGGCCAGCCACCTTCTCTTAGCTTTTGATTCAGAAGAAAGAATGTCCAATAGTGATCAGTTGTACCATATAGTTTATATGATAGTGTATCTGGTCTCTCGCCCTGTGGTACAGTATATTTCTCATAGAATGTTACATCGCTTGGTATATCACCAATAACATCTGCATATGTATTTAATACTTGGAATAGAACACTTGCTTCGTTATCGCCAAATCTATATAAAGTTTTATTAAAGTTCTTAAAAAACATTAGTAACCGCCTCTCTCGACATCATCTTTGCTGAGAGGTCTTGATTCTGTAAATGTGAGTGAAACATCAACATCCGTAAATCCACCATCCTCATGGAAACCCATACCACTTGTGTTATAAGTTACATTAATATCTCTTAGATATGATGGAAGTATTTTAGTAAAGACTTCTTTGTTATCATAGAACATCTTAATCTCAAATGGATCAGGAAACTTATAACCAAGACTGATTGAATCTGTACCAATTTCTTGAGGGTACATAACTGTACGGAATCTTTTAATGATTGCTTCGATAGCCTTAACTTCTAAGGCACTGTTAGGTATCATTTTAAACTGAAATGCAAAACTACGAACTGGAACAGATTGGAATAGTGTTCTTGTATTAGGGTTAAGAGCTACACGTGTTGCAGAAGCCAAAGCAGCATTTGTTCTTTCAAACTTAGAAAACTTATTTGCAACTTTTAATGCAGCAAGAGATCCACCATCGCCTAAACCAAAACCATTTAACATACCATCAATTAAAGACCTTCCATCATTAACAAATGCATTAAATGCTGCCGTGCCAATTCCTGTTCCTTCATTTATAGATTTTGCTATATCAGCACCTATAGCGCCAAGATTAGTTGTATCACTATATGAAATACCATCACGAAAATTAATGTTTGGTGGAAGATATAACTGTATCTTTGGTGTATCAGGATCAGTTGCTGTATTGCCTGATCTTGGTGTTCTTCTTACAGTTTGCAGTTTTACATCAGTTGGCTTGGTTGGTACTGTAGCATTTGCATTTACAAAACCTTGTTCTATATCTACTTGATCTGGTATAATAGGGTCCCTAGTTTCTGGATCGATAATAACTTCCTCTGCAGCAGACAAGAATGCAGTTGCATCCATTGGTGGTATATGTATTTGCTCAAAAGTTATCTTTCCCGGATATTCTGTTGATCCTTGATCTAACGGGAATGATAGTAAGAATGAAGATGATGAACTGTTAGCCATTTTAAATACCTAATAAATAGAGTAGAAGTTTTCATTATTATTTATAAGGTAAATTATGGCATACTCTGGCAAATATAAACCAAAAAATCCAGCAAAGTATAAAGGTGATCATACAAAAGTAATCTACAGATCCATGTGGGAGAGACATTGCTTTAAGTGGTGTGACGAGAACCCTATGGTCAAAAACTGGTCTAGTGAAGAGGTAGTGATACCATACTTCTATGAAGTTGATAAGAAGTATCATAGGTACTTTATGGATCTAAAGATAACATGGAAGACTGGTAAGGTTGATCTGATTGAGATTAAACCAGAAAAAGAAACAAAACCACCAGAATTTAAAGGTAGGAAGACCAAAAGGTATATTACCGAGGGTATGACCTATGTAAAGAATATGAACAAGTGGAGCGCTGCTCAGACGTTCGCAGCAGATCGTGGATGGGGTTTTCAGATTTGGACAGAGAATACATTAGAATCCATGGGTATAAAACCTAAATCTACTAAGAAACTAAAACCATATTCACGCAAGAAGAAAAAGTGATATAAATAACACTATGAGTAAACTATTCCAGAACCTAGAAATCGAAGCATTTAAAGCTGGCATTACACCAAGAACAGATCAGTCTCGTGCTTGGTTTCGTCAGCGTGCAAGAAACATTCGTAGGGTTAATCGTGAGCAACTAATGAAAAGTAATGAGGTAGTGAGAGGCAGTAAAAGTGTTGTTGGTAACATGTATATGTTCTTCTATGATCCAAAGCATAAAGATACACTACCATACTACGATACATTTCCTCTTGTCTTTATTGTTGGTGATGCCAAAGGTGGCTTTACTGGTTTAAATCTACATTACTTGCCACCAATGTTACGAGCTAAATTACTAGGTTCATTAGTTGATTTAAAAAATAATGATAAGTATAATGAATCAACTAAATTAAGACTTAGTTATGATCTTTTAAATAATTCATCTAAGCATTCGCTTTTCAAGCCTTGCTTTAAACAATATCTTACTTCTCAAGTTCGGTCTCAATTCTCTATGGTACCAGCAGCTGAATGGGAGATTGCAACATTCTTACCTATGGCTCAATGGAAGAAATCAACAAGTACACAAGTTTATAGAGATTCAAGGAAAATGGTATGAGTTATAATGTAGAACAATTAAAGTCTCTTATATCGAGAAAAGGCGGATTGGCTCAAGCTAACATGTGGAAGGTGCACTTACCTTCTCTACCTGGTGTACAAAGTTCTCGTGACTTAAATGTACTATGTAAAGATGTTGTATTGCCTGGAAGACAAATCATAACACAAGAACGCACCATTGGTATGAAGCCTAAGAAAGTTGCCTATGCATATGGTGAGGAAGATGTTCCTATGACCTTCTTACTCTTGAATGACTATGGCATAAAAGAATACTTTGAATCATGGCAGAAAATGATTATTAACTTTGATACACAAGGTATTAAATATAAAGATGATTATTGTAGAGATATTGTAATCACACAACTTGCTAAAAGAAAAAAAGACGGTATAGATATTAACTTCAACATTGATCTAAGTGCTAACTCACTTGCCGAGATGTTTGATCTAAGTATCAGAACTGATATAGAAATTTATAAATGTAGACTGAAACGAGCATTTCCATCAACTATGAATGCTTTAACACTTAACAATGAGCAAAACGGATTGCTTGAACTAAACGTCCAGATGTCTTACGACAACTGGGAATCTATTTAATGGAGTAAATAATGGCACTACCTAAACTAAACGATCAACCTAAGTTTGATCTTATCATACCTTCTACAAAGAAGTCAGAAAGATTTAGACCATTTCTTGTAAAAGAAGAAAAGGTTTTATTGATCGCACTTGAAACAAATAACGAAAGAGAAATGTTATCAGCTATTGCAGAAACTATTGAGACATGCTCAATGGGCAAGGTTGATAAGAACAAGCTCACATCTTTTGATATTGAATATCTGTTTACACAACTCAGAGGTAAGTCAGTAGGTGAAACAATTGAAATTAATGCTATCTGTGAGCACTGTGAGGGTAAAACAGAATATAAATTAAATGTTGATAATATAGTCATGGAAGGTGGCGATATTCCAAACATAGTACAACTTACGGATGATATTACGATTGAATTAGAATATCCTTCATATCAAAAGATTAAAACAGAAACAAATGAAGATCAATCACCTTCAGATGTTGCATTTGCTATGATGAGATCATGTGTCAAAGCTGTTCTTACCGAAGATTCAAGAACAGAAATGAAAGATGAATCTCCAGCTGATGTAGATGCTTTTATTGACTCTATGAATACTGATCAGTTTACTAAGATCAGAGAGTTTATTGAAGGTATTCCTACAATGAAACATACTATGAATTGGACTTGTAAGAGTTGTAATAAAGATAATGAAAGAGTATTAGCAGGGATACAAGCTTTTTTCTCATAGGTCTGTCTCATAATAGTCTTGTTGCATATTACCAAACAAACTTTGCCCTAATGCAGCATCACAAATATAGTTTGACAGAGATAGACCAAATGATACCATGGGAAAGAGAAGTTTATTTAGGAATGTTGACTGATTGGTTAAAAGAACAAAAACAAGAAGCAGAACGGAATAAGTAATATGGCGTCATCGCTCAACGAACTAGCAAAAGAAGTCCGAGGTTCTCGTTTAGCCACGGAGCGTGTTGCTGACAACTTCGATAAGTGGTTTAAGGCTCAAGAGAGAAGTAGGCTTGACCAATTAGAAAGAGACAGAGAAGCTAGGAAAACAGCACCTCAAGGTAAAAGTGATACAAAACCTGCAGCTATTCCACAAGAAAAGAAGAAAGGTGGTTTTCTTGATGGTCTTCAAAGCCCATTAGCCGGTTTTGGTTTAGGTGCTTTAGCTAAAGGTCTTGGAGTTATGGGTGCTGGCATTGGTGCATTCTTCTTAGGTATGGCTGGAGCTGAGGCTATCATGGGCAAGTTTGCTGCAGATAGTGGTGGCAAGAATATAAGAGACCTAATGATTAATACAGCCGAGGGTCTCAAAGCCTTTGCTGCACCAGAGATGTTAAAGTTTGGTGCTTTGTTAGCTGGTGGTGCATTATTCGGTGCTATTGCTGGACCTCGAAGGTCTGCATATGCAGCTTTTGGTATGGGTGCAGTTGGTTTTGGTTTAGGTGCTTTTCTTACAGGCTTTAGTGTAGCAGACTATGCAATAGAAAAGACTGGAGCTAATGGTGCTAACTTACCAATTATTGCTCAGAATATTTATGATACAATCTCTATCTTTACAAAAGACAACACTGGTCTTGCAATTGCAGGGTTAGTTGGAGCAGGTGGTCTTTTAGGTGCTGCAGCAGGCGGTGGTAGACGTGGTGGTATGGGTTTAGTAAGAGGCACTATGGGTATGATTGGCTCTAACATGGTTACCTTTGGTATTGGTGCTGCTATTGGTTCTTTCTTTGCTGGCTTTGCTGCAGTTGATTCAGGAACAGAAAAGATAGGCGACGGCAGTACAATTAAGAAAGTAGCAAAGAATTTAAAAGCAACCCTTGAAGTATTTAAAGATATGGAATGGGTAAATGGCCTCATCGCTGGTGGTGCAATCTTAGGTGCTGTTGCTGGTGCAACTGGTGGAGCTGGATTAATGGTTGCTGGTGGAGCTGCCATAGGTGCTAATATGGTTACATTTGGTATTGGTGCAGCTATTGGTGCATTCTTTGCTGGCTTTGCAGCTGTAGATGGTGTTACCTCATATCTAACCAAAGATGACAGTGGTAGTAAGTTAAAAGAAATTGCCACCAATATGGCTGATGCATTAAAAAAATTAGCTGATCTTGATTCCGTAAAGATTACAGCATCTGCTGGTGCTATTGGTGCTATGGGCGGTGCTATGTTTAAGTTTTTTGGAGCCCAAGGTTTAGGTACTATTACTGGAGCTGTAGATGGTGGAATAGAAACCATTAAAGGTATATTCAGATGGCTTACTGGTGCAGAAGAAGACAATGATAACTTAGGTAAAGGACCTATAGCAGATATCATAAGAGCAATGGAACCTCTTAATGACTTAGATGATGATATTATTAAATCTGCTGATAGAATGGGTAAAGCACTTGATAGATTATTTGTATCATTTAATTCGATTGCTCAAGTTGGTAACATAACCAGTTTTGGAAAAAATATTGCTTCAATGGTTAGTGATTTAGGTTTTGTACTTAATGTTTTACCTGCTCTTATTAATGGTGGTCCAGTTTTTAAAGGTACGCAAAACTGGTTATCATCTTTTCTTGGAACTGGCAGAGGTCTTATTGCTGACTTTGGTGGTGGTCTTAAAAATCTTAAAGCTGAAGATTTGCAAATACTTAAAACAGGTGTTGAGGGTTTATATGGAGCTTTAGGTGTAGATATACCAACAGCAACACCAGCTGAACCTATAGTAGATACAGACAAACAATTAGAACCTGCTATAAGAACACTAGATTCAGTTGTAAATGAGATAAGAGATAGAGTAAACGGACCAGCTGGTGGAGCTGGACTAGCAGTACAAAATAATAATAACATCAGCGATAACAGTAGTAAACAGATTATTGTTATGGGTGATAAAGATACTGAAATGAAAACACAAGATTGGCTTGCTGAGTCAGAAAGAATTGGTGGCTAATAAAAAAGGGAGCCGAAGCTCCCTTTCTCATAATAACAATGGTCTTAGTTATTAACCTTCAGCTGCAAGTTTAGCAAAGTAGGACATAGTGTCATCATTGTCTTCCGACATCTCTGCAGCTGTAGTAGGAGCAATAGTTTCTACAGGAGAAGTTGCTTCCATACTAGCCATGACTGGTGCTGGTTCTGCGGTATCTAAAGATACTGCCGCTGCTGTAGTCATGGTTTGATTACCAAGAACACGATCAAGTTTGGTTTTTAGCTCGTCGTATGTCTTATAGTTCTTAGCATCAGTAAACTCAGTTAGATCATGCATAGAGTTGTAGTAACCCTCCAGCTCGTCATCATCTTGAGATAGAACAGTAGATGAAGCGAATTCTGACTTATCATAATTACGATAGCCTTCTACTTGACGGATCTTGAGTTTAAAGTTTGCACCAGCCCAGAAATCAAATGGGTTGATAGGATCTTCATCCTGAAATTGTGGTTGCATTACATCCATGATCTTATCAAAGATTTTCTTACCGAACTGATAAAGCATTACTTTACCCTCGTTCTGAGGGTTAGCTGGATCAGATACAACAAGTGCATTAACCACATAGTGTAAACGCCGTTTCTGTCTACGAACAGTATCTTTGTTCGCTTCGATACCAGTGTTCCACAGCTCTGAGTTATGCTCAGAGACAGGGTCTTGTTGGCCAATTGAAGTCAAAGACTTCTCAATGTACCATTGACCTGTAGGGCCCTTGAACCCATGATCCCAATAACGGACCCATGGTAGTTCGGCTCCCTCTGCTGCCGGTAAAAAACGGAGAATAGCAAAACCATTTCCTGCTTTATCCACAGTGGGCTTCCACAGACGATCATCTCCATATGATTTCTTTTCGTTACCACCACCAGCACTTTCTGCTGCTTGGATAAGTTTGGAGATGTTTGATTTATTACGTTTTAGATTTGCAAAAGACATTTATATTTCCTCTATATTTGCTGAAGTGTACTGTAATATCATAACATAAATTAGGCAGAATGTAAACCCTTAATCTTCAAAGATTAAAGTATTCTGCCGAGGTAAGAAGTTCAAATTCATAGCTTCTGCCTCTACTTTCTCAACGATAACACCGTTGAGAAATTTCTTAACATCCTCTGGTTCAATATTGTTCTTATCACAGACATGTAATATTGCATCCATATAGGATATTTTTTTCTTGAATACGGCTTTCTCAACAAGAGTTGAGAAGCCAGATTTATTTAGGAAGTTTGGTTGCTCAGGTACTGGCATAGACAGTGTTTTCTCCGAGCCATATTGTTCCAATATCATTATAAAATACTCCATGAGTTCGCTTGATCATACCATCTTTATCAAAGGATGGCTTAATACAACGATATTTAATTTTATGCTCACCATGTTCGCCATAGAACATATCAACATATACTCCGTCACGTAAAAACTTTTCTAAGTTACTGACGTACTTCTGGCGATTAGCCAATTTACATTCAGCACCTTTTACATTCTTACGGACTTCTTGCCGTGCAGATGCGACCAACTCTTTTTGAGTTTTAATCCACTTCTGAACTTTACGGAAGTAAAAGATGTCGTCTTCGCCACGATTGAGAACACTCTCATGAATGTTCTTAAACTTAGGTGGGTTTTCTGCCATACGTTTCTCACGTGCTGCAGCCAAACGAGCCACAGCTGCAGCTTTATTCTCTGCAGACATTGGCTTACGAGCTTTCTTAAACTTCTTACGCTTTACTTCTTTAACCATAACAAATCTCCTTCATTTGATATAAGTATTATAACACATCCAATTACAGATGTAAAGCATTATTTTCGTTATTATTCATTTTTTTTCGTCAAGAAGGATAATCTCAATCTCGTCACCGCCATCAATATAACGATGTTTTATATATCCTTCTTCACAGAGATATGTGATTGTATCACCTACTATAGTATCTCGTTTACCTTCTCCTTGTAACTTTCCAATCATAAAACCAATGAAGGCAGAACCACCAAAGAATATCCAGTTTATAACAGTAGGGTCAATCCACATATAAATCTCCTTTAGTGTTATTTATACACAATCAAAAGAGACTACATTCTCAACACGGAAAGAGCGCCAGCCCTCAGCATTGATATCATAGACAGGAAGAACCTCCTCATTAATATTACGAACCTTTTTCTGAGTGATAGGTTCATCTTTAGTAGCTGCAGGGACAATGTCTTCACGGAGAGTGCATTGCATATCACGTGTTTCACCATTGACTTTTTTAAAGACAACACGACATGTGCTTGAGCTTAACTGTTCAATCATTTCACTTCTAGTAATCATACGTTTTTCCTTTCTACAACATATGTGCCTTCCGGCAGAGACCATGCTTGCATTAACTTATAATACATATGTGCATTCATGGCAATTAAATCAAATTGTTGACGGTGCTCATTCCATTGACGAATGAATACCCTGTCTTCATACATAAGAACACCAACATCTTCAAGATCACCTTCATGATCTAAGATAGTAATGATGGTTTCATCTTCCTCATGTTCTATCGTAAACATTAACGGCGCATATTTGCTATAGCAACAGCATCCTCTTTACGAGTAATAGGAACACCATTAGACTTGTGCATCTGACCAATACCGATAATATAATCACCAGTATATTGTGTGGCATCTTTCTTAGTGCCATTACCAGCAACCTTATCGGAAGTCATTCTAGGACCAGTGTTATAATCTGGAATAGAATTACCAGCATCAGCCTTAACTTTACCAACACCCATCTTTTTTAGAAAGGCTTCATGGTCAGCTGCACGTTGTTTCCAACCTGGTGCTTTTTTCTTCTTAGATTTACCATGGACTTGAACGCCCTGTATCATATGCATACTCATTGGGTATAACTCCTATCAACTGCAGAGGCGTCCCAAGCATATGCGTTTACACGAGGATCGCCGATAACTACCATATCTCCATTACTAACTTCAGTCCAAACACGGGCATCCATCCACAGACTGTAGAAAGCAGGACCGCCAAAGATTTGGCGTGCACGTTGATATCGAGATTCGCTCATACCAACATAATATACAATACGCATAATATCACCTCAAAATTGGCAAAGGTGGAAGGAGTTGAACCCTCGCTTGCGGATTTGGAATCCGCCGTGCTACCGTAACACTTCACCCTTATAAAACTATATTAATCTGCGCCTACTGTATTTTGCTACAATTGCTAACCCGTTTAGGCGTATCACCGTATAGGCGTGGCACATCTGGGCGGTGGCTTTTAGGTCCGGTTCCCTCTACCAAGACGCAGGTTAATATAGTCTTTATTCTCCAAACTATTTAAAGTAGCGCCTGAGAAACAACTACAAGGAAGTGTACTTTTAGGCAAACCCAAACAATGCCCTCCGTACCAGACGCTAGTTAAAATAGTTTTCGTGGGAGAGGCTTACTGCAGAACCTCTCC
>ENA-UZXB01005960-UZXB01005960.1-metagenome-genome-assembly--contig:-Day-2-1m-contig-5960_pt1 | contig 15776 bp, 17 predicted proteins | sample MGYA00260339_ERZ794899 | MGnify/ENA metagenome assembly ERZ794899 | reverse complement strand
GCATTACGAATTAAACCTTCACTAGAAACAAATTCGGTATAAACGACATCAGCGCCTTGCTCTTTACACAACGCACGAAAGGGAGGATCACTTACATCTTCCATGGGCGCTAGAAGCAATGGAAATTCGCCTAATTCTATGTCTCCTATTTTTACCAAACGCTTTTATTTTGATGCAAAGTTATACTTTTTTGTAGTATTTGCTGTTAATTATGAAAACCCCATAAAACCCTAAAAATAATTCACCAATTGTACCAAATATATAACCTGATGTTGGTATGCCGTCAACACTCACACTCAATAACCTACCAAAGCCCAGACCCAACATAAAAATAATATTGCTTATCAGTGCAACTTTTAAATAATAGGTTTTAAAAATCCCAAGAACCCAAATAGCATTAAAGGCTAAATACAATCCCATTACAGCTTTGTAAAAGTTGTACTCATCAATAGTTTTAGGGAATAATTCAAGTTCTATATCAGGAAAGAAACCATAGACAATAGAAATATACCCAACAATTAATGTTGATAGAACTAAGTGTATTTTGGTGATAATTTGTTGTTTTCTTTTTAGCATGATAGCTTAAAACTTAACCCTTGTATCAATAATAGAGTCGCCACGTTTAATACTTATAGCTGCCTCGTCACCTTTTTCAAACACAGACAAAGCGCGCATATAACTCATCATATCTGTAACGGTACTATCACCTAATTTAATAACAATATCGCCTTTTAGTAAACCAGCATTAAAAGCAGGTGTTTCTTCGCGCGTACCATCGATTCGCATTCCTTTTCCGTCGTGTAGATAATCAGGGACAACACCTAAACCAACTTTAAAACGAGGTGTTTCTTCACTCTCGTTTTTAGTTTTTCTAAAGGCTAATTCGCCATTATCATCAAGATCTGTGATAATGTCAAATATATAATCCGAAATTAAATTCATCCCATCATAATTCAGCTTTTCAGAGTCGTCACCAGGTTTGTGATAATCTTCGTGTTGGCCGGTAAAAAAGTGAAGTACAGGTATGTCAATTAAATAAAAAGAAGTATGGTCACTAGGACCTACACCACTTTCGTTTTGTACAAGCTTAAATTTTTCGTTATTAGCTTTTAGTGTTTGCTTAAACATAGGCGAAGTACCAACGCCGTAAACCGCTAACGTACTGTCGGCCTTCATACGACCAACCATATCCATGTTAATCATATAGTTTATGGATTTAGCTTTAATCGTAGGGTTCTTAGAAAAATAGTTAGAACCTAACAACCCCATTTCCTCGCCAGAAAATGCTAAGAATAAATAGTTGTTTTTATCCTTAATTTCAGATTGTTCGTTTTTAATCTTTAGTCGAGTTGCAATGTCAAGTAGTACAGCAACGCCACTAGCATTATCATCAGCACCGTTGTGAATAGCTTTATCCTTTTCTCGATATAAAGAACCTTCGCCACCATAACCTAAATGATCGTAATGCGCACCAATAACAATTGTTGTTTTTGCATTATTATTTATGTGCCCAATAATATTTCTTCCAGTGATAGTACTATCGGCATTAGTTGTAAATTCAACTTCCTTGTGAGGGTCGGTTTTTGGTTTAAAGGAATAAGATTGTATGTAACCATCAGATCCTTTTGGTTCTAAACCGATATTCTGAAAACGATTTACCAAATAATCAGCCGCTAGTTTTTCACCTTTTGTTCCTGTTTGTCTGCCTTCTAATTTATCATTTGCCAAATAGGCAATATCTTCTTTTATTTCATTTTTGTAAGTGGTGGTTTTTTTACAACCAAAAAGTGTCATACTTACAATAGCTAAAAACACTATTTTTTTCATCTGATTATATTACTTTTACACAAAATTAGGTATTAAATGCCACTTTTTATAATTCGTTGTTATGAAGAAATATCTTATTATTTTATTTGTTTGTGTTGCTTTTGCATCTTGTAAGAATGAAACTACGAAAGCTACAGAAGTTGAAATTGGAACAACAGCCAAAGAGGCTCAGGATACTTTAATCTATCCAGAAGAAGTTCATTTCAAATCTATTCGACAAGTGACTTTTGGGGGTGATAACGCTGAAGCGTATTGGAGTTTTGATGATAAACAATTGGTGTTTCAGTCAAATAACGCAGAATGGAATGTTGGTTGTGACCAAATGTTTTTAATGAATGCTGATGAAAAATTCAAGGACAAAGTACCACCGATGATTAGTACAGGAAAAGGACGAACAACTTGTGCATATTTTTTACCAGACAACAAACATATAATATATGCTTCAACACACCTAAAACAAGACGAGTGTCCTGATACACCTTTACGTAAAAACGGAAAGTATATTTGGCCAATCTACGATAGCTATGATATTTTTGTTGCTGATTTAGAAGGTAATATTGTTAAGCAATTAACTAACGAAATTGGTTATGATGCAGAACCAACAGTGTCTCCAAAAGGTGATAAAATTGTATTCACATCAACCCGTAGTGGAGATTTGGAATTATATACTATGAATATTGATGGTAGTGATGTAAAACAAATCACAAATGAATTGGGATACGATGGTGGGGCATTCTTTTCTCCAGATGGCAGTCAGTTGATTTTTCGTTCGTCAAGGCCAAAAACCGAAAAAGAAATTAAAGAATACAAAGATTTATTAGCTGAAGGTTTAGTAGAACCAACAGAAATGGAATTGTACATCTGTAATGCCGATGGAAGTAATTTACGTCAGCTAACCGATTTAGGAAATGCCAACTGGAGTCCATTCTTCTTGCCCTCAGGAGATAAGGTGTTGTTCTCTTCAAATTTTGAAGCTGAGCGTGGTTTTCCTTTCAATTTATATATGATTGATACCGACGGAAAAAATCTAAAACGTATCACACATGGCGAAACATTTGATGCTTTCCCAGTGTTTTCTAATGACGGAAAATATTTAGCGTTTTCTTCTAATCGAAATAACGGTGGTGGTAGAGACACTAATCTTTTTATTGCCGAGTGGCAAGACTAATTATTGTAAAGCTTTAATTCTATCACGTTCTTCAGCATCGATTGAGCGTTCTTTAGTATTTAATTTGGTGTTACCAAACTTATAGCGGAATCCAAGTTTTAAAAACGATTATCCGAATTTGTAAATTGTCGACTTGACTGGTATAGCTATAATTAATATTTAGGTTGACTTTATTATTCTTAAAATAATGACTTGTTGCGGTATTATACCTATAAAGCTCATTTTTAAGGTGTATTTGCCCTCGGAAAGCGATGATAATTCAAAAACACCATTATCGTCTGTACTTGTNNCCTTTTAGAAAAGTTTCAGAATCCGTTTCAAAGAGAGTAACATTAACAAAAGAGACAGGTTTTTGCTGCTCATCAATGATTTTACCCGCTAAGGTAAATCCTTGTGAAAAGCCAAATACGCTGAATGCTAAAAGTACAGCAGAAATTAGGGGCTTTAATCTGATTGACATTATAGTTAGTTGTAGGGCACAATATATAAATAGTTTTTTAAATAAAATTACGGTAAAACCTCACTTAACTCTTATTTTCTTCTAACTTTTGGTAGGTTAGAGGATTATAAAACGATTATATTTGCAAATCAAAATTGCATTTAGAAAGAGAGTTACATGAAGAATATTAGAAACTTCTGCATCATTGCGCACATTGACCATGGTAAAAGCACACTAGCTGATAGGCTTTTGGATTACACAGGCTCAGTAACTGCAAGAGAAAAGCAAGACCAGCTCTTGGATAGTATGGATTTGGAGCGGGAACGTGGGATTACGATTAAGTCACACGCCATTCAAATGGACTATGAGTATGAAGGAGAAAAATATGTTTTGAACCTCATTGATACACCTGGACATGTAGATTTTTCTTACGAAGTGTCACGTTCTATTGCTGCTTGTGAAGGGGCTTTACTCATTGTAGATGCAGCACAAAGCATACAAGCACAAACAATCTCTAATTTATATTTAGCATTAGAGAATGATTTAGAGATTATTCCAGTATTAAATAAGGTCGATTTACCAAGCGCTAATCCCGAAGAAGTTACTGACGACATTGTAGACTTATTAGGCTGTGACTCCGAAGAAGTAATTCACGCCAGTGGAAAAACAGGTTTTGGTGTTGACGATATACTAAAAGCCATCATAGAACGGGTTCCTGCACCAAAAGGTGATCCAGAGGCGCCGTTGCAAGCTTTAATTTTTGATTCGGTTTACAATACTTTTAGAGGAATTGAAACTTACTTTAGAGTTTTTAATGGCGAAATAAAAAAGGGGCAGAAAATCAAATTTGTTGCTACAGATAAAGAATATTTTGCTGATGAAGTTGGGACTTTAAAATTGAATCAAATTCCAAAACAAAGTGTTAAGGCTGGTGATGTAGGGTATTTAATTACAGGAATTAAAACAGCCAAGGAAGTTAAAGTGGGAGATACTATTACCGATTTTGCAAAACCAACAACAAATATTGTTGAAGGATTTGAAGATGTAAAGCCAATGGTATTTGCAGGTATTTATCCTGTTGACACTGAAGATTATGAGGAGCTTCGTAACTCTATGGAAAAACTGCAGCTTAATGATGCATCTTTAGTATTTCAACCAGAAAGTTCTGCAGCATTAGGTTTTGGTTTTCGATGTGGCTTCTTAGGGATGTTACACATGGAAATTATCCAAGAACGATTGGAGCGTGAGTTTGATATGACGGTCATAACAACAGTACCTAACGTATCATATCATGCCTACACCAATAAAGAACCGGACGTACCTTTTATAGTTAACAACCCAAGTGATTTACCTGAAGTTACAACTGTAAATCGCGTTGAGGAACCTTACATAAAGGCTACTATAATTACTAAATCAGATTTTGTCGGAAACGTGATGAGTTTGTGTATCGAAAAGCGAGGGATGATTATAAATCAAACTTATTTAACAACGGAGCGCGTAGAGCTTATTTTTGAAATGCCACTAGCGGAAATTGTATTTGATTTTTACGATAGATTAAAGACGGTTTCTAAAGGATATGCTTCTTTTGATTATTCTCCAATTGGGATGAAGGTCTCAAAATTAGTACGTTTAGATGTACTGTTAAATTCTCAACCAGTAGATGCGCTTTCTGCATTAATTCACGCAGATAACGCACATAACATTGGTAAAAAAATGTGCGAGAAATTGAAGGAATTAATCCCGAGACAACAGTTCGATATTCCAATTCAAGCAGCAATTGGTGCAAAAATTATTGCACGAGAAACTGTAAAAGCACTTCGTAAAGATGTAACTGCAAAATGTTATGGTGGCGATATTTCTCGTAAGCGTAAACTTTTAGAAAAGCAGAAAAAAGGTAAAAAGCGTATGCGTCAAGTTGGTAATGTAGAAATACCACAACAAGCATTTATGGCTGTTTTAAAGTTGAATGATTAAAATGAAATTGAGAATTTTAGGGATTATTATTTTTGCCTTAGGAGTCATTCCATACTTCTTTGGGCTGCTCTCAAATTATAATGTTGATTTTATTTATGGAATTCTTTCTGCAATTGGTCTTGGATTAGCTCTTGGCCTTTTTTCAAAAAAGAAAACCTCTTAAGTACAATTTTTTTATAGAGAATTATTAAGTTACTTTGTCATTTCGAGCATTGTCGAGAAACCTCATTATTTTTTCAAATACCACATTTAAAATTGACATTTCAGTAGTACTCTAAAATGAATTTATCATATTGGGAAATAAAATCTTGGCTAACCAATGTCGACTTCACGATTGTTGGAAGCGGAATTGTTGGTCTCAATTGCGCTATACAACTAAAAAACCGTTTTCCAGAAGCTAAAATTTTAATCTTAGAAAAAGGTATTTTGCCACAAGGTGCAAGCACAAAAAACGCTGGGTTTGCTTGTTTTGGAAGTTTAAGTGAGCTTATTGAAGATCTAAAAACACATTCTGAGAAAGAGGTTTTTAATTTGGTTAAGCAACGTGTCAAAGGGCTGCGTTTGTTAAGACAAACTCTAGGAGATGATAATATCGATTACCAAGAATTTGGCGGTTACGAATTGTTTACCAAAGCAGATGAAGCACTTTACGAGGAATGCTTACAGCAAAGAGGCGCTATAAATCAGTTGCTCAAACCAATTTTTAATGCGGATGTTTTCAGCTTAAAAGAAGGTGGTTTTGGGTTTCAAAATATACAGCCAAAACAAGGATTCAATAAATTTGAAGGTCAGATTGATACTGGCAAAATGATGGACTCAATTATTAATATGGCATTACAAAAAGGCATCAAAATCTTAAATGCCACAACTGTAGGTGGCTTTTCTGAGGATACAGACTCAGTAAAGGTAAAGACCAATCGCTTTGAGTTTTCAACAAGCAAATTATTGATTGCCACCAACGGTTTTGCTTCTAAATTATTGGACAAAAATTTAAATCTCGATTATCGAGTAAAACCCGCAAGAGCTCAAGTTTTGATTACTGAGCCAATTAAAGATTTAAAAATTAAAGGCACATTTCATTTAGAAAAAGGGTACTATTATTTTAGGAATATTGATAACCGCATTCTTTTTGGAGGTGGACGAAACCTTGATTTTAAAACAGAAGAAACTACAAAATTAGTACAAACCGAACCTGTGAAGAACAAACTTGAAGAACTTTTAAAAACTACAATTCTACCAAAGCAAGACATAAAAGTTGACCAGTATTGGTCAGGAATTATGGGTGTAGGCTCTCAAAAAAAGCCAATTGTAAAACAATTAAGTAACAACGTATTCTGTGGTGTAAGACTCGGCGGAATGGGAGTCGCTATTGGAAGTTTAGTTGGTAAAGAATTAGCAGATTTAATCTAGTTATGTATTTAAAGGAGAAATTACACAAGCAATGTCAAGATGCCCTAAACCAACGCTTAGAAGTTATTAAAAGCACAATTTCTAACATTCAAAATTCCTTACAATCTGAAACAAAAAGTACAGCAGGAGATAAGCATGAAACAGGCCGAGCAATGCTTCAGTTAGAACGTGAAAAAGCAGGGAATCAATTAGCGGAGCTACAAAAGCAAATAGGAATACTTCATAAAATAAATCCCGAAATGTCCTATAGTAAAGTCGCATTAGGAAGTCTAGTAAAAACTACGGTTTCCAATTATTTTATTGGTGTGAGCGTTGGCGAAATTACAATAGAAAATGAAACTTTTTATGCGATTTCATTATCGACACCAATAGGGCAGTTATTAGTTTCAAAAGGAGTAGGAGATGATATTCAATTTAGAATGCAAAAATTTACTATAACTGATATTTTGTAAAACCAATATCAGTTTTTTGTTTTGATGTTTTGTATCGTAGTCTTATCAATTATTGTTTTAACTTCACGTTAGAATTATTAATAATGAAAAGACTATTAACGTCATCTCTATTTTTAATTGTTTTTGCATTTAGTTTTGCTCAAAACTCATCCATAGATTTTGAGATTAAAAACCTAGGGATTACTGTCGATGGTTTTTTCAAAAACTTTACTGTAATTACAAAGTTCGATGATTCTGATAATCTCATAGACTTTAGTAGTGAGATAAAGGCCAAGTCCATAGAAACAGGAATAGATAGTCGTGATGAGCACCTTTTAGAAGAAGATTATTTTCACACTTTAAAATATCCACTAATCACATTAGATGTCGCGGAATTGTATAAAAAACCAAATAATAAATATTCAGCTATAGTCAACTTAAGAATTAAAGGAAAAGTAAAGCAGCTTACAATTCCATTAAAAGTTGAAATCACAGAAAACCAAAGAAAAATAACTTCTAATTTTGAAATCAATCGAAAAGATTTCCACGTTGGTGGTGGTAGTTTTATTTTGGGAAAAACCGTGAAGATAGCTGTAGTACATGTTGAAAAAATTTGATGAGTAAAACCAAATATGATGTTATTATTATTGGCGGTGGATTAGCTGGACTAACCAGCGCTATCCATTTATCTATGGAGAATTACAGTGTTTTATTGATTGAAAAAAACAGTTATCCAAAGCATAAAGTCTGTGGTGAATATGTATCCAACGAAGTACTGCCATATCTCGAATTTTTAGGATTTAATCCATTTGAGTTTGGCGCAAAACGGATTTCAGAATTTGAATTGACGACACATAATAACAAACGCATAAAAGCAAAACTACCACTTGGCGGGTTTGGGATTAGCCGTTACGAGTTCGATTTTCAGCTTTACAAATTGGCAATAAAAAACAGCGTTACTGTTTGTCAAGACACGGTTACTGATGCTGAGTTTGAATCTGACATTTTCAGGATTAAAACAAAATCAAAAGGACAGTTTCAATCAAAAATTGCTATTGGAGCTTTTGGAAAACGTTCAAATTTAGACGTCAAATATCAACGGGAATTCATAAAAAAAAAATCACCGTATTTGGGCGTAAAAATTCATGTTTCAGGAGATTTCCTAGAAGAAAAAGTAGCGCTTCATAATTTTAAAGGTGGTTATTGTGGTGTTTCAAAAGTAGAGAACGACCATATTAATTTATGTTACATTACGAATTACAAAACCTTCAAAAAATATAAGGATATAGACACGTTTCAACGCGAAGTCTTATTCAAAAATTCAGACCTTAAAGCTGTTTTTCAGAATACTAAACCAGAGTTTGATAAGCCATTAACAATTAGTCAAATATCTTTTGAAACAAAAAACCCTGTTGAAAACCATATGATTATGTGTGGTGATACTGCAGGTATGATTCATCCACTATGCGGCAATGGAATGGGTATAGCGATACGCAGTTCGCAATTAGCTTCGCTGCTAATAATTGATTATCTTCAAGAAAAAATTGAAAAAAGAAAAATATTCGAAGAACGTTACGCGAAGCAATGGCGAAAAACCTTTAGTCTAAGGCTAAAAGCTGGCCATACTATTGCCTATTTATTTCGTCAAGATTGGTTAGCTCCAAAATTGCTAGTGCTGCTTAGAATTTTTCCGTTTTTAGTATCGTTAATTATAAAAATGACGCATGGTAAGCTCATGGAAGTATAATGGCCTTATTTATTGACACCACATATAGAAGCAACAAAACTGAAATCATGGACGATTTTACCATCAAAGGCGAGTTACTTCGCGATACTTTAGATAAACTAGGTAAAATCAATAAATTGCTTGGTGGAAATAGCGTAACCTTGAATGGTATAAGACAGCTTTTAGAAGGAAAACCTAAAGACAAAACATATGCCATTATAGATTTAGGTTGTGGGCATGGAGATATACTAAGATTGATTGCAGATTTTGGACGAAAGGAAGGTTATAATTTTCAGCTCATAGGTATTGATGCCAACCAAGACGCTATAGATTATGCTTCAGAATTATCTGTTGAATACCCTGAATTGTCTTTTAAGAACAAAGACATTTTCTCTGAGGATTTTCAGAATATGAATTATGATATTGCTTTGGCCACACTGTTTCTACATCATTTTAAAACCGATGAATTAGAAGTATTACTAAAACAATTGGCATCTAGGGCAAAATTAGGATTGGTCATTAACGACTTGCATAGAAGCGAAATAGCATATGGACTTTTTAAACTTCTAAGTTTAGTCATTTCTAACCAAATGATTATCGATGATGGCTTAACTTCTATTCTTAGAGCATTTAAAAGAAAAGATTTAGAAAACCTAGCTCAAAAATTAAATCTCAAATCAGAAATCCGTTGGAAATGGGCATTCCGCTATCAATGGTTAATCAAAAAATAAATGGCTGTAAAAATCACATCAGTTGCAAAGCAATTGCCAAAATACACTAGAGAAACAAAAGACATTTTACCTTTTGTAGAGCTTTGGTTGGATGGTCAAGAAGACCGATTTAAACGCAAAGTTTTAAAGATTTTCGAAAACGCAGCGGTTGATAAACGGTATTCTATAATGGATGCCGAAGAAGTTTTTCTCAACACTTCTTTTGAAGAAAAGAATGATATCTACACCCGTGAAAGTATTAAACTAGCAGAAAAGAGTTTGGTAAAAGCATTGGGTAAAGCTCAGCTAAAACCAACAGATATCGATTACATTATTACTGTAAGTTGTACTGGTATTATGATTCCGTCCTTAGATGCATATTTGATTAATAGTCTAAAGATGAAACAAGATATTGTACGCTTGCCTGTAACCGAAATGGGATGTGCAGCAGGAGTTTCAGGAATAATATACGCTAAGAATTTTTTAAAAACCAATCCCAACAAACGTGCTGCTGTTATTGCGGTGGAGTCACCAACGGCTACATTTCAGTTAGAAGATTATTCCATGGTAAATATTGTGAGCGCCGCTATTTTTGGTGATGGTTGTGCGAGTGTTATTTTATCGTCACACGAAGATGAAATTGGTCCAGAGATAAAAGATGAAGCCATGTATCATTTTTATGATGCCAATCACATGATGGGTTTTAAACTCAGAAATACAGGCTTACAAATGGTTTTAGACCAAAGTGTACCGCAAACTATTGCAGACCATTTCCCTAAAATCATCCATCCGTTTTTAGAAAAGAACGATTTGACCATCGAAGATATTAACCACTTGGTTTTTCATCCCGGTGGAAAGAAAATTGTACAAACGGTTGAAGATTTGTTTGGTGAGTTAGGTAAAAATATAGATGATACAAAAGAGGTTTTACGATTATACGGCAACATGAGTAGCGCCACTGTTTTATATGTGTTGGAGCGCTTTATGGATAGAGATTTGCCAAAAGGTGACAAAGGCGTCATGCTTAGTTTTGGTCCAGGTTTTTCGGCACAACGTATATTATTAGAATGGTGACAAATAGAATTATTTGTCAGCTGAACTTGTTTCGGCATCTCATAAATTAAATAGAAATGAATAAAGAATTTCAAGATAAAAAGTGTTGGGCATTAATCCTTGGTGGAAGTAGTGGACTAGGTTTGGCTACTGCAAAAAAATTAGCCAAACACGGTATGAATATTTGTGTCGTTCATCGTAATTCTCGCACGCAAGAAGATCAAATTCAAGCTGAATTTAAAACTATAAAACAAGAAGGTGTTGCTTTTAAATCATTCAATACTGACGCTTTTAAACCTGAAAAAAGAGAAGTGGTTATTGAAGCATTAAAAGCAGAATTTGGAATAGAGCATAAAATAAGAACACTAGTGCATAGCGTCGCAAAAGGAAATTTAAAACCGATGGTTTCTGACGATAAACCCGTTTTAAAGCATGATGATTTTGCATTAACTATTAACGCTATGGGTATTAGTTTATACGACTGGGCAAAAGCTCTTTTTGAAGCAGAATTATTCGCAAAAGATGCAAGAATTATAAGTTTTACCAGCGAAGGTAATAGCAAAGCTTGGCAAAATTATGCCGCAGTTTCGGCAGCGAAAGTCACGTTGGAGGCGATTACAAGAAATATCGCTTTAGAATTAGCACCATATGGAATTAAAGCAAATTGTATACAAGCAGGTGTAACGGACACATCTTCACTGCGAATGATTCCTGGCAGTGAAAAAATTATAAAACATAGTTTAATCAGAAACCCAAACAAACGTTTGACTCTAGCAGAAGACGTGGCAAATGCGGTGTATTTATTAAGTAAAGACGAAGCCTCATGGATCACTGGAACTGTTATTCCTGTTGATGGTGGAGAACATTTGAGTTAGTATGAATGTGTCAGAAATCATAGCACTATTACCTTATCAAAAACCTTTTTTGTTTGTTGATGGTATTGATGAGATTTCAGGTGAAAGTGTCACAGGTTATTATACATTCAAAAAAGAAGAATTCTTTTACGAAGGTCATTTTAAAAACAACCCAATTACACCAGGCGTTATTCTCACAGAATGTATGGCACAAATAGGTTTAGTATGTTTAGGGATTTATTTATTAAAAGAGGAGTTGGAGAGCGACAATCCGAAGATAGTACTAACTTCAAATCAAATAGATTTTTATTTACCGGTTTTACCCGAAGAGAAAGTGACAGTAGTATCAGAAAAAGTGGTTTTGCGTTTTAATAAATTAAAGTGTAAAGTAAAGATGCTTAACACAAAAGGTAAGTTGGTAGCGAGAGGAATAATTTCAGGAATGTTGAAAGCATGAAAAATAGAGTTGTCATAACAGGTTTAGGTGTTGTTGCGCCAAATGGAGTTGGCGTTTCTGAGTTTACAGAGGCTTTAAAAAACGGAAAATCTGGTATTGAATTTCATCAAGAATTAAAGGATTTAAACTTTTCTTGTCAAATTGGTGGTATTCCAAATATTTCAGCAGACTTAACATCAAAATACTTTACCGATTTACAATTAAGAGGCTTTAATAGTTCGGGGATTTTATATGGATGTATTGCCGGAATTGACGCATGGGAAGATGCTGGTTTTGAAATGAAGTCTAACAGTGAATTAGATTATGATACCGGACTTATTTTCGGAACAGGCACATCTGGCGTTGAGAAATTTCGTGAAGCTATTTATAAACTTGATGAAGGTAATGTAAGACGTTTAGGAAGTACCGTGGTTTTACAAACTATGGCAAGTGGTGTAAGCGCTTATTTAAGCGGTATGTTAGGTTTAGGAAATCAAGTGACCACAAATTCTTCAGCTTGTACAACTGGTACAGAAGCCCTTTTAATGGGGTTCGAACGCATCCAAAACGGAAAAGCCAAACGAATGTTAGTAGGCAGTTGTAGTGACCATGGACCATATGTTTGGGGTGGCTTTGATGCCATGCGCGTCATGACTTATAAACACAATAATAACCCTGAAAATGGCTCAAGACCAATTAGTGCTTCAGCTTCGGGGTTTGTGCCTGGAAGTGGTGCAGGTGCATTAGTTTTAGAAACTTTAGAGAGTGCATTGAAACGAAATGCTACAATTTATGCCGAGGTTTTAGGCGGTGAAGTCAATTCTGGTGGTCAACGTCAAGGCGGTACCTTGACTGCGCCAAATGCTGAAGCCGTTCAGCGCTGTATTACAAAAGCAATTGAAAACTCCAGAGTGAATTCTTCTGAAATAGATGTTATTAATGGACATTTGACGGCAACATCAAAAGACATTTTAGAGATAGAAAATTGGACTAAGGCGCTGAATCGAAAAGGCAATGATTTTCCCTATATAAATTCCACAAAATCAATGGTTGGGCATTGTTTGGCAGCTGCTGGCGCGATTGAGTGTGTAGCGAGTGTTATTCAGCTTAAAGAGCAGTTTGTCGCACCAAATATTAACTGTGAAGACTTACATAATGATATTGAAGCATTGGTGACTTCAGAAAAAATCCCAACAGAGAAAATCGATTTAGATTTTGACACTATAGCGAAAGCTAGTTTTGGTTTTGGAGATGTGAATGCCTGTGTTTTATTTAAGCGATATATAGCTTAACTTTGTACAAGAAAAACAAACTATGACCAAAGAAGAACTAATCACAAAGCTCAAAGCTATTGTCGCACCATATATACAGGACGAAGAAGCATTCAAAAACCTTTCTGAAGACACTGATTTTGTTACTGATTTAAAAATAAATTCTGCAAACTTAGTAGACATTATTCTTGATATCGAGGACGAATTTGACATCCGTTTGGAGAATGAAGACATGGAAAAAATGCTAGATGTAAAATCGGCAATGACCATTGTAAATTCTAAATTAGGAAGTTAGTGGTTGGTAATGATATTGTAGATATCGCCCAGGCCAAAAAAGACTCTAACTGGCAACGCCCACGTTTTTTAGACAAATTATTCACTTTAAAAGAACAACAAACTATTCACGCTTCGGATAATCCATGCATCATGGTATGGCAATTATGGAGCATGAAAGAAGCGGCCTATAAATTATACACTCAGATTAACCCAAGCAGATTTTATAATCCCAAAGGTTTTGCATGTGAAATCAATAACAAGAAAGGTTTTATAAGATTTAAAAATTTTAATTGTTATGTTGAAACCAAAATCACGTCTGATTACATAATCTCTGAAGCACGATTAGAAATCAAATCAATGACTTCTGAGGTCACTATACTTGAAAGTAGCGAGCCTAAATTACAAAGTAAAGCAATTAGGGAAGAAGCCCTAAAAGTTGCAATTAAGTGTTTAAATATTTCTGATGAGAATGCAATAATTGCGAACTCAGATTTTAATATCCCAACTTTAGAGATTGACTCAGAAGTGACACCAATTAGCTTAACGCATCATGGAAATTATGGTGCTTTTGTGATAGCATAATATGGAAAGATTAAGAAAAATCATAGTAACAATCATCAAATTCAGAATAGCAATTATCGCTGTTTTAGCAATTGCTATGGGGTTTTCGGGATATAACACGTTAAATAAACTAAGTGTGGATAATTCGCTTGGTATTTGGTTTTTGGAAGATGACCCAAGCTATCGTGCTTATATCGATTTTCAGCAAAATTTCGGTTCAGATGAAATTTTTATAGCAATGTTGCCTGTAGAAAACGCCATTGGTGAAACAGAAGTTTCAGCGTTAAAAGAGTTACACCAACGTATTGAGGCATTGCCATACGTACAAACATCGTTTAGTTTAGCAAAAGCAAAGTATCCAATCTATGCCAATAACACCATCAATTTTGATGGCTTATATAATTCAAAGCGAAGTGAAAAAGGTTTAAAAAGTCTATTCTCAAAATTACCAAATATCACCTCGCAGTTAGTTACAAAAGATTATAAGAATCAGTTTTTTTATATTCAACTTAACCCAACACCAACAGTCGAAGAAGAGCGACAAGACATTGCTGCTGAAATACGAGCAATTATTGAAACTAATTACGAGAATCTCTATCTAACAGGACCTCCAGTTTTAAACGAGGCGTATAGCAAAGGGATTTACAAAGAAAGTTTAATCTTTGGTGTTTTAACGGTTTTAGTTATTACTATAATGCTGCTGTTTTTGTTACCCAGTAAACGCTATTTAATCATTTCCTTATTATCTGTTGCGATACCCATAAGCTTACTTTTTGGGCTAATTACATCTCTAGGCTTTGCGTTAAATATGATATCAATGCTCATTCCAACAATTCTTATGGTCTATAGTGTGAGTGATGCTGTACACATTATAAATATTTATCATAAAGAGGGACTGGCAAATAATACGCTAACTAAAGTTGACTTACTAGCAGTAGCTATCCGTAAAAGTATAACGCCTTGTTTTTATACAACCTTAACCACGTTTGTTGGGTATTTTGCTTTGTATTTATCGCCATTACCCGCATTTAAAAACATGGGTGTTTTTACTTGTATTGGCTTAGTGATAAGTTTTATTCTNNCATCATTACCATAATTGGATTCAGTTATATGAATCTAAATTTTGAAAAAGCAAAGCCTTTACTTAGCTTAAACCGCTGGAACCAAACAGCATTCATTCATTGGCTGAATCGAATAACTTGGGACCATAAAAACACTATTATTATTGGATTTTCAACTGTTTTGTTAATTGGTTTTTATTCCATTTTTCAAATAAAAATAGACACAAATTCACGTGACTTATTGGCTGAAGGGAAAGCCAAACAAGATTTACGAACTGTAGAGGTAGAACTTGGAGGAAGTAACCGCTTACAGATAAATATTTCTACATCTGACGGTAATATTATTCTGAATAAAGAGGCATTGAAACGCTTAGAAAAATTTCAAGGAAAGTTAGAGGCGAATAAATTTATTGCTAATCCAGTTTCGGTGGTAAACATAAAACAGTTTTTAGAAAAACGTACACCAGTTTTATTTCAATCTAATGTATCTGAAGAGAAGTTAAAAAGCGCGCTTTCTGAAGTTGACGAAAAGGACAATAGTTTTTTTAAATTATTTTCTGAAGATTTGACGACAGCAGG
>ENA-UZXB01016023-UZXB01016023.1-metagenome-genome-assembly--contig:-Day-2-1m-contig-16023_pt1 | contig 15799 bp, 34 predicted proteins | sample MGYA00260339_ERZ794899 | MGnify/ENA metagenome assembly ERZ794899 | reverse complement strand
TCAGTAGCTCTTACAACTACCTCAGTTAGATTACAGAATTGATTCGGCCTTAAAATTATTTCGCTACATGGGTTAGTTCCGAACTCATAGTTAGGGTCACGTCTACCATTCTTAGAGGCTTGTTTCTTAGATGCTTGTCTGTTGAAGATACCACGTTCACCTGAGCCTGACTCAACTAATGCCATCCACTCACGCATAAAAGATAAACTGTCTGGCTTCTCAGTGTATGACACAGAGTTGTTAGCCAATGCTCGTTGTGGATCGTTGTCCCACCATGAGCCTGACTTAGCATGACGCATTCTATCGTCTGATAAATTACTCAATGAAATCATAGCACTACGGCGTACTCCACCTACAACTACTACTTCACCTATCTTACACATGATGTCGTGACACTCTAGTGAGGATAGCTTACGTCCTTTGGCATCCTTAAATGTCTTGATTACAAAGTTAAATAGATCAATCAAAGGCATCGGGCCTGATGCTCTACCACCGAAGGTCTTTAGCTTTGCACCTGCAGGGCGTACCTTAGATACATCCCACTTAGGTATCTCACCACTATATAGTAAAGCAACCATCTGACGTAGGGACTTAGCCCAACCTTCTTTACTATCCTTAACTACAATAGTTGTTTCACTATCGTACATAAGTTCAGGTACTTCAGGTAGCTTAGTTACAGACTGACGTTCAACAGAGAAGCCTACACCTGTACCACAGAGTAGTATAAACATAGCTTCATCAAATGCTTTAATATCATCTACTGCTAAGTACGAGCAGTTGTAACCTGCAGTATTGTCACGAGCTAAAGCTGGCCCTGCAGTCATCAAAGCTCTCATAGAAGGCATAACTTCTAGTCCTAGTATGGCCTGTTCAATCTCAGCTATCTGCTTAGGATTATCGCCTAAAGCTGGACGTACTAAGTTCTTCATGTAGCGATCTACTGTCTCACTCCACGTCTCTCTACGCCCTTCATCATCAAGCCAACGAGCGTAACGTGACTTGTGTATGAATGATTGATAGTCTGTTGGTAGTGTGTTGTTCATTTTATTTATTCCCCTCTGATAATTTATTGTCTTCATTAAACTCTACCCAACTGTGAGTTCCATCTTCTTTTTTTACTAGGGATACACTTGTAATAGTAGCGTCTTCTAAGTTCGTTAGATCTACTTGTTCAACTAGTTCCAGTGTTTCAGGATTAAGAAAAACTAAATCTTCACTGTTAACCATATGTTTTAATTTGTTTAAAGTTTCATAAGTTTGTTGTGCTACTTTAAGCTTCATCTGTTGTCTCCTGACCCTTTAATTTTGTCTCTGTCTTGGCGGCTTGTAAGTTTTTCTATATTTATATCTGCTATTTCATCTAAGTTATAACCTATATCGTTAGCAAGAACAGCTACGTACCACAGTACATCTCCTAGTTCCTTAGCTACTTCATGCCTATTAAAAACATTATCACGTACTTGCTTCTTAACTTTGTCGGCTACCTCTCCTGCCTCACCACAAAGACCTAGCGCAGGGTATAATACCTTGTGTGTTGCAGGATAGATTGCAAAACTTGCCGCCTTCTTTTGGTACTCCCTAAATCCTATAGTCATAGCTTTTCCTTCACTATTAAATTATTAATCGTTACATCGTCGATATCATAGAATGTATTTATAATCAAATCATAAACGTCTTCTGCGTGAGAATCATCGTGTGATCCTAGTATATTATTATCCTCGTCTATCTTTAGTGAGAACGTAATGCTAAATGTTCTATGAGTCATCGTCTCTATCCTCGCAAGGTAGGTACACCAATACATCTGAGTGACATCTAGGGCAACTTAAGTTTGTAACCATAGCCCACTCTTCTTCGTCAATCATATCTTCATCCCCACCCCATATCAACTCAGATTCACAGTGATAGCATCTCATTTATGCTTCTCCTTCATGGCCTCAACCATACGATTCATATACCACTGAGCCTTATGTGTATCCTCTACAGGATTGCCTTTGTAAGAAGCTCTGTGGTTATACTTAGTGACGTTGCCTTTACAGTAAGCAATGAATCCATCTAGGCCTAGCACCTGTCTAATGTAGTCAATACACTCTATACCACCTTGGTTGTAGTGTGCAGGACGTTCTACTGGATCAAATACTTCTTGATCTTTTGTTACAGGGAAGTCTTTCCATTTAGCCATTATGCATTACCCTTTGTTTTAGTGAACTCATTAAAGTTTATTATTTCACCTGTACTATTATCCTTTATATCTTGGTTTTCAATCTCATCCATAAGAATCTGTTGCCTGTGATCCATGACTGTATCATAAACATAATCATCATAGTTCATGACATCTACTGCTGAAGTAAACATACTAGCTACATGGATAAGATCTCTTAGTATGTGTTGTGGTAGTGCAAAGTTATCACCTACTACTATGCCTGTGCTTACGTTGCCATTCCAGTCTTCAATATCTTTAGAGGATGCAGGTCTTATTATCACAGCAATCTCATCGTCTTCTAATGTGTAGGGCATGTTACTTTCTTCTTTCTGTCTTAAGGACTATACGATCTAACTTAGTACATTGACCTTTCTCTTGCAACCATTCTTCTGGGATAATTCTATGTGCCCACTTAAAGTTGTTCTTCTCGCACCACTCAAAGTTTCTCTGCTTAGCACCCTTGTTTATCTTAGCTTTAGCATTACTAAATACAAAGCGTATGTCTAGCTCTGGGTGTTGTCTTTTTATTTCAAGATGCTTGCGCCTATCATCAGGATCAAACTTTCCTTTGGTTTCTATTATGATACCATTGTCTAGCTCAAAGTCTGGTGTGTATGTACGATACCGTAGGTCTTCCCACTCTATCTTTAGCTTCTCGTAACGTACTTTCTTTTGTCTAGTCTTGAGAAAAAGAACGGCCTCTTCCTCAAGGCCGGACTTATATTTACTAGCATTGTGCCTACGTCTGTAGCCCTTTGCAAACTTAGCCATCAGACGGTGCTTCCTCACCAGTCAATAACTGTTTGAGTTCAGCTATCTTAACCTTAAGCATAGCATCTGTACACTGTGCATTTAACTGATGCCCTTCTGTGGCTCTCTGTAAATGTTGTACAAGATTAAGCACGTTCTTTGCTTCATCTGTAAAGTCTTCAATAGTATATTCTACTTCGTCTAAAGTAACAGTTGTCATTGTATTTCTTCCTTTATATATGTATAATTAACGACAGGTTTTATGGCGGCTTGACTTACCAGAGATTCTCTTTCTTGTAGATCTGGCCAACATTTCTTTTTATGATCACACCAGTTACAAGTTTTGTTTAGCTTCATATTACCACTAGGTTTTCTACGGTATGTTTCTTCCTCTGGTTCAAAGCATCTAGCAAACGGCTCATCATTATTTATATAGTCTACCGTACCCTTTATAGTTTCTAATACTGTTTCACTATCTGCTTCTTCTGCAGGTACGTACTTGAACTGACCATTGACTTTGTTGATAACCCACCAACCACCTACCTCTTTACCTGATGCTTTTGCATAGCCTACAAGCTGAGCTACGTAGCCAAAGTCATCAGCATTCTTTAGTGTGTTATAGTCAGTAAACTTATTATCATAACCCCAAGGTGTAGTAGATTTAACGTCATCTACTTTGTCGTCTAGGATCATGTCATACTCACCCTTGATAGAGACATCACCTAGATCTAAGGTTACGTTGTCGTTGTCTTTAAAGTCTACCTTAGAGGCACGTAGTATCCCCTTGAAGATAGCCTCTGACCAATCACCCATCAACATGTTAAGCATGAAGGATGTTGGTTTGTTTTCTTCAGTCTCTGGATCATTCTTAGAAAACCATAACTGACATCTAGGCCTTCCTATGTTAGACATACGTAAACGAAACTCGTCACGAGGCCCACCATTGAACTGTTTATGTAAAGAGGCAACCACATCAGCGGCTACCTGCTCTATTATTTCATCACTCATAGATGCCTTACCCTCTATAGCAGAACGTAAGAAAGAGTGTACTGATAACTCAGCAGGATGGATCATCCCTCAAACTCTTTAACTTCTACGATAGATCCTACTAACTCTGCATCTTCAGAAGACATAGATGAATTAACTATTTCATCATGCTTACTTTCTACCCATGTGTTAGTATTAGTAATCCAATCAAGGAAAGACTTTAGTGTGTGACTATCCTCTGGTTGATAAGGAACTTTTATACCTAACGAAGGAACAATAACAGCATACTTGCCACCACTATTCATGTCACGCTTAGCACTACCTAGATTAAGTGTGTGCTCTACAGGTGTAAGTTTCTTAGCCATGATCTGAGATAAGGCGGAGTCAATAGCTTTGTTTGACTCAGTATTCCTTGAGTCCATTACGAATGGAATCTCTTCATCGTGACCCTTCACTACATTGCCTAATTCATCTATAGGTTTGTCTAGCTTTACCATACCTAGCATAACTTTTGTACGCTTCACGTCACGTATTACTGACTTCGTTTCTTCTGGTAAAGCTTTAAAGTCTTTGATGTAACCTGATGGCCTACCACAATTATGTCTACCTGATGTGTCCTTCAAGTCTACATTCAGATTTCCCGAAAGTAATGTCTTATGCATAGTGTTTGCACCTGCATCCCATCGTTGCCATTGCATACGCTGAGAGAATAATCTCATTGTAAGTGTCTTGCTGTATACAACTTCACCATCAGGCATTGTTACCTGATAAGATCCAATAGGTACAACAATCTTCTCGTCGCCTTCCGAATCTTCCACTGTAATTGCTGAGTGTATCTGCTTAATCCGTGCCAGTGTGGATTGTGATCCACCTGTTGAGGGAGACATGCCCATAGCTTCCGATAATGACATGCCTTCTATGTTTAGTGTTTGTAACTCTGTGCTCATATCTTTTCCTTTATGTATGAGGGTTTCTGGGATGCTAAGTTATAGCGTCAAACGTCCTTTGTGTCAAGCCAATTCGGGCCTATCTTAGCTTCTAATAATAAGGGTACATTCATCTTAACCTTATAGTACTTATAGATGATCTCATTCAGATCCATATTCAAAGTGTTGATAATCTCTATCACCTGATCCTTCTCGTATGGGTGTATGTCTATCACCATTGAATCATGCACACTGTTGACTACCTTAGATCGCATAGACATTAGCCTGTCCTCTAACTCTAGTAGTACTACAGGTACACAATCACCAGTGGCAAACCCTTGCACCGGATAGTTCTTTATCATGGTGAAGTTAGTTGGCATACCATTGGGTCTTCTCTCTGTGTTAGGGAAAGCATACTGCCTACCACCAACGTTAGTAATCTTCTGAAATCGTATGGCCTCATCGCCTAGCTTCTTGTGCCATGCCGCTATACCTTTGTACTTCTTAATGAAGTGTGTGTAGTACTCGGCCTCAGCAGGGCTTCTACCATACCCTGTAGCCCCGAAGAGAGGGGCGAAGGTGTGTGCCTTAGCATCTTGTCTAGACGTAGGCTGACCGGCCTCTGAGATAACCTTAGCGGTGTAGCTGTGTACATCAAAGCCTGTGTCTATCTCTTTCATGGCTGTAGTATCTTGAGATAAGAATGCGGCGACACGAAACTCTAGCTGAGCAAAGTCAGCCTCCATCACGTAGCCACCTTCCCATCGAGACACGAACACCTTCTTAACAGGGAACGTACCACCACGGGGCATGTTCTGCATGTTAGGGTTACGCCCTGAGAACCTGCCTGTACTGGTGATGTGTTGCGTTAGACCTACGTGTAGAAACCCATCCTCTTTTGTGAATACAGATATACCTTCAACAAAACTAGATAGGTAACTACTGATAGCTGAAAGACGTTTGAGATCTCCTAAGAAGTCAACCGCACTGTCCATACCATTAGCCCTAGCTGTAGACATCAACGTATCCAAGTTGTCCTTGCCTGTACTAAAGCCATTAGCACTTACCCATTTCTTTGAGGGAGGCATGAACCCTAGCCCTGCCATCTGGTTAGTCTTCTTAAGTTGATAGCCTCTAGCCTCGCAAGGCTTACACTTGTTAGGCCTAGCAAACTTAGTACCATCTTTCTTGATACGGTACACACTACCCTCACCCTTACACTCAGGGCATGTAAACGCTGTAGTCTTGCGTACCATTGTAGTGTTAGCTTTGACTGCACTCTTATACTCTTTGTCTGTCTTGGTGTGATCGAACAGATCTACCCACTCTTTCTTGTTGTTGGGTCGCATACTATACACAACCTCCGACATCTGAGCAGGACTATTAAGATTGATAGGGGTGTCACCCATAAGGTTACGTACCTTAACACCTAGCCTAGCCTCTATGCCTACCTTCTCTTCTTCAAACTGCTTACGTACTGATTGTAAAGCGTCTAAGTCTACCTTGATACCGGATGAGTACATGCGTGATAATGCTAGGCATACCTTAAATGTTATGTCTCTTATGTTACGCAATGATTCACTATCAGGCTGAGCATAGTCTGACTCAATGTCTAAGTACAAAGCACGAGTAGTAGATAGGTCACACTGTAAGTAGTACGTAAGTTCCTTGAGTGGTATCTCGTTGGTGTTGTAACCATCCTTAAAGTATTTCTTTAATGTGTCATCCTTCTGAAAGTCTAGCTTACGTCTTATCGCACACTCACCTAAAGCCAGTGACTTCTTCTTGAAAGCCCCAGTGTACGTCATCTCAATATGATTACCTCTCATCAGCACATACTCAGCTAACATCGTATCATATATAAGACCGTCATACTTGAACCCACTCTCCCATAGCCAAGGCATATCGTGTTGCCCATTGTGTAGAATTAGTAGTGTCGTTCTATCTAGATAATCTTGTAGTGCTTTAGCTTGACTACCATCATAGTCGTTAGCTTCAGTGTGATCAAAGTTATATATGTCTTGTTTACCTGATACAACTTCCTGTACCCCTACCTGCACTAACTTATTGCTAGGCTCGAAAGGATCGAGGTGCATCTTGCCACCCCTATGTGTGACTGTGTTCTCTACATCAAGAACTAATTCCATAGTCTACTCCTTTCTATGCTAAGTACTGTGACCTAGCTCCATCTAATGTACATGTAATCTTACCGTGCCAACCTCCTTGTAGCTTATTCTTAGCTATAACTAAATACCTTTGCGAATCATCTGCGTCATCTGCTGTGTCAGCTAGTACAGGGTTCTTAGATATCAACACCATGAGGTCAGCCTCAGCCGCCTTGCCTGTCTTAGATCCCTCAAGCATAGACTGATCGGGATTGACCATACCTTCTGCGGCGGCAGACAACTGGGACATCCATATGATAGCACAACTGTATTGCTTAGCTATGTTACGTGCATGGATAGCCGCATTCTTAAGATATACATCTGACTTGTCGCTACTCTTAACCGCAAACTTATCTCCCATGTCTAACACTACAATGTCAGGACGATAGGCTTTGATGATAGCTTCTACCCACGCCATGTCCTTACCGGTACTGTCATACAGATTGATCTGCTCTCGTACTGGCTCGTAACGTGTAGCGGCTAAAGCATAGTTACCCTTAACTTCTTCCATAGATAAGCTTGATGCGGCACTGAGGTAACGTGCACCTACACGTTCATAAGATTCCTCATTGCAAAGTATCAAACACTTAGCACCCTGAGATGCAAAGCCATTGGGTGCACCTAACAGGGATGCATGAAAGCTTGTCTTACCTGTGTTAGGTCTAGCACCTACAATAACTAAGTGACCTCCACTGATACCTTCTACCTGTCTTGATAGGCTAGGTATATTAAACTTCCATTGAGACTGTATAGCATTAGCCTTGAGTAGATGATCTATAGTTATATCACCAAACTCTATGTTAAGGTTGGGTGTGAAGTCGTCCTGATATTTCTTTACTAAGTTACGCAAAGGCTCAAGGCTATCAAGAGATCCATTGACGTAATCAAATCCTATGTTAGCTACCTGATTACCTAACACCTGTTGAAATAGTTTAGACAATACCTCATCAGCTATGTCTTGGTTCATAGGTTGTTCACGAGCTACACGTTTAAACAAATCACTGTACACCTGCTTAGTAGCAGTAGTCATGGTGCTATTGTTAGCAAAGAACAAAGCCTCTAGCTCTGATGCTGTTAGGCTACGGTCATACGTAGTCATAGCATAGTCTAGTGTCTGCTTCATCTTGCGAACATCTTTACTGAACAACTCATCTGGGCATCGTATACCCTTGTTGTTATCGTAGAACTCTTTGTTCATCAAAGTTCTAATGAGTGCGAGTTCCATCATTTATCATCTCCTTTAATCTATCTTGATCTGTGTCTAACTTATATTTTATATCGTCGTCAAGCCTCAATGCCTTAACTGTTTTACCTGTCCACGCTTCTACTTCTCTCTTGTATGATAGCGTCTTCGTCATAGCATCGGGGTCTAACCCTATGATAACCTTATAGAAATCTGCTATGTGTTCCATTTGTGCTAGGCCTAATGACGTACCTAAGATAGCTACGCCTGTAGTGTTAGGCGATATCTGAGCCACAGCTATGGCACTGATCACATCCTCTACTACCACACATACACCATTGGGTGTGCCTAGTACACGTTTGTATACAGATGCATTGCCTGTGTACCTGTACCACTTAGGTATAGCACCATCTAAAGCACGGCCTACTGCATCTACTACTACGCCTTTGTCAACTATAGGAAAGACTGCACGTCTATCTTTAACGTCATACAAAATATCCTCATTGGTAAGATCCCAACGCTTAGAAAATTTGTGTAGTAATGTATGCTCAAGTGTAGGGTTAACGACATACTCAGGGTATACCATAGGTTCTAACTCTTTACGTATAGGCATGTCTCTGTTCTGCATGTGGTTACGTACCTCCAGTGCAGTCATGCCTGTAGTAACTGCACCACGTACACCACACCCTAGCTTGTAGCAGTTGTACACTACCATGCCTCCTTCCTTAGATGCAGTGAAGGTGTTGTTACCATGACAGTTAGGGCAAGACATTCTTGTAGTCTCACCCTCACCTAGACATAGCCCATCTACAAAGTCTTTTAAATTCATTTGTCTCCATTCCTTTTGCTTAGTGCATTACTTGCACCTTTGAGTGTGTTGACTAGGTAAGGCTTAACACTCTGTGGATTACTGTGTCCACTAACTTGCATGATACCTAGTACATCCACACCTGCCTCAACCATCTCAGTTATACCTGTCCTACGTAAGTCTAATGCAGTTAGATCTTTAGGTAACTTAGCTTCCTCTTTAACTTCATTTACTAACCTGTGTATATCAGTTGAATGATACGCTGTGTAGACACCATTATAAGGCTCTGGGCGAGGTGCTACGTAAGGTTGAAATCCGAAGTCAGTCTCTTGTTGTTGCAACATACTACATAGTGTGTCGCTAATAGGTAGGTGTACGTCAGCCCTACGTTTACTCTGCTCTAGATCTAATCGTTTCTCTTTTAAGTCAAGGTTGTTCCATGTAAGTAGGCGCATGTCACCTACACGTTGCGCCCACTCGTATGCCATGTGTACAATCAGTCCAATGCTACGCCATTCCCAGTTACTATATGCTGTGTTTAGGAATAACTTAACCTCATCTTCTGTCCACTTAATCTTACGTTTCTTCTCCTTGGTGCGTTGGAGTAGAGATACAGGGTTACTAAGCAATGCCTCATGTCGTATCGCTGTATTGAATACGATACCCATACATGTAGCTATGTAGTTAGCCTGTCGTACACCCTTGCTCTCCAACCAAGTATCATAACCTAATGTTATATGTTTAAACTTCAGGTCTTTAAGTTTGATATTACCTATAGCTTTATTGTTTTGCACCTTGGTAGCGCAAGCATGACGCAGATTTAAATCATAGTCATACTTGCTACGCTGACTTAAAGCAGAATACTTAGGTGTTCGCATGTAGTATTCACACGCATACTCAATAGTATTACTGGGTTTAAGTTCCATTCGTTCTCCTTTCTAAAGTATACCACTACCTACTCCGAAGAGTACATATAGTACTATTAATATTACTACCCATTTTACTAACGTCTCAAACCATACAAGCACTATTAGCCTGTCTCATGGTAGTAGTACGCCTTGTCATCATCTGGTAGTACACTATCAGCCCAACTCCATACGTCACCGTTATCTTGAACCTTAGCTCTGAAGTTAAAGAGGTGGTCTATCTCATTGCTCTTGTGTCTAATGTCTCTTAGCGCACTGAGATCTACATCTAGTGTCTCGCCTACGTCATTCAACATATTGTTGATTGCGTTATACAAATCTAAGACCTTTACTGTGTCATCCTTTGTTAAGGTTATGTATTTCTTCTGGCTAAACTTCTTTGTTGGGCGTTCGTGATTCTTCATGATAGTCCTCCATCAATTACTAGTAAGCGAGACTCAGTGCCTCGGTATTCATAAGGGTTAAGTAGTACGTGTCGTAAGTCTTGTTGTAGTTCTGAATCTCTATCAGATAGATCTGTACTTACTGACTTCTTTGATACCTCAAAGTCATACTTAGGATACACACGTTGGAGTATCTGTAGCATAAGGTCAGCACCTTGAGGTGTCTTGCATGTAGTAATCCTACACAGCTTGTCGTTGTATGTTACGCATAGATTATATTTAGTCATTATCATTCTCTCTTTCTGGTATACCTGTAAAAATTACTGCGATGTTTCCTTCTCCTAAGTCTTCTGTTTCATGGATGTCAAAGGGTAGGTCATATATTAGATCAAAGAACTGACCCCTAATCGCATTAGGTGTAGTAAAAAATGTAGTATCTTCAGTCATGTGATTGTCTCCTTCAAAACAATTTGGATAGTGAAAATATAGCAAGGGAAAAGATGTATCCCATGCCGACGAAAGCAAAGGCTACAAATATTACTGTAGCTATCGTAGCTATAATGTTATCACGTCTGTCTTTACGTGCTTGTACTGTGACTGGTTTGCTTTTGTAATAAGGTTTGTTATTCATATTAATACTCCTCTTGTACTAGGTCATCTAATTCTACGTCATTCTCACAGCTACCAAAGTCTAGCTTGGGTGCAGTGTAAAACATTATGCCTCCGTCAGGCCTCTCTACTGGGTCGCCATTGTCATCGTGTACTGTGAACACAACGTCCCACAATCGTATGTCTGTAAAGCCTTCCGGTATGTTAGGCTCGTACCATACGAACTTACCATTCTCATCGAGGTCAGGTACTTTATCTCCACTCATTGTATAGTCTCCTTCTTTGGATATGATTCAGTGCCATAACGTAGGCACTTGGTTAGTAATCTTTTGTCTTTCTTGTTACCATGCATGAATACATAGCGATGCTTGGCTGATCTGTAAACACGCTTAGTCCTGTCACCTGCATGATGTCTAGGGTGCTTGCCATTCACAGTAGCTATGTCAGTGCGAGGCTTGGTTGCACCAGTATATAACCAATTGGTTGCTTGGTATACGTAGCCTACATGATCGTGTGCTGTATCAGCATAGCTTACTAATACCTTGGGCTTGGGTAGTAATGCAATAGACCTAGCTACAAGTAAGCTTGCCTCGTTAGGCCTGTTGTTTACTAGCACTACCCTGTTGAGTTCAAGTACCTTAGACTTGTGTTCCTCGCCACACACACCCTTGCACAACCAAGGTGAAGCAGGTGAACCGAATGTACATACACCTTGCAGACCCTCCATACCTCGATACAAACCAAAGGCATACGATACAGAAGGCATACGTCTAGCATAGTGTACGTTGAGTATGAGATCCTTTGTGTCTTCGTATGCTATAGGTATAACAAAATAGTTGTGGCTATAGTGCATGTTATCTGGGCCAACTCCATGTAGCTTAATCAAGTTGCTCACTAATCATACGATTAACCTCCTCCACAGATTCTTCTACGTGCCAACCTCCATTGTTGTGGCAACCATCCATGATTACAGTAATTGCGTTAGGTTTGCCCTGATCGTACCTCTCATACATAGTAAAGTTTCCTTTGAGATACATGTGTAGAGGTGTACCTCCATGCCTATTCGTTAAGTGTAATTTAATCATTTTGTTGTCCTCTCTTTAACCCATAGTCTTTTAAGTTTATTATTCCTACCGCCCTTCGCACCTGTTGCACGTCTGGCTTGTTGAGATTGCCACTGATCCCCTTCCTTGTAAGTTCTCATGTTGAATACTTCACGCATTCTTTTGTTCTCCTCTTGGCATACAGATGCATGAGCTAGTCTTAGTCTATCTTGTACATCTAAGTTAAGCTTCATCGTCCTCACCCTTCTTACCTACTATGGCTATAGTATCTTTGTCAATCCGGTGGATAGCTACAGCCTCACAGAATAGTAGTGCTCCATTAGTTTCTGTGTGTACTAGCACTCGATTGTCTAGCTGATAGTGTCTAAGCATGTGTATTATTAGTTCATTAACTGTCATCTGTTAGTCCTCCATTCCACTTACTACTATGTATATAGCATCTTTGTATGCCTTGGGTGACAGATCTAACTGCCGTAAACTATACAACGTATACAATAACTTATCAGTCAATGTTAAGATCTTATGATACATAACTATAATAGCTTTACCAAAGTCTCTGTTGTACGTGTCTTCTAAGTAGAAGATCTTCTCATCTAACGCTTCGTTTAGATAGTTTACCATCACTTCATTTGTTGGTGTTATCATTTCCATTAGTCATTCTCCTATGAACTTTGTAAATTTCAGATTGTATTCTTACAATCCTATCGCTTGCTTTATTAATAATAGTTGTCTCTTCACGTATCTGATTAAAAAGATCTTCAATTTGTTTATGCTCATCTTGTTCTTTCCAGAACTGATCGAATGCTTCTTCTGATACAAACATTACTCATTCTCCTCTTGCTCTACTACATAATTAATATTAAAATCTACATCATAAAGTAGGTCAACAGCTTCCATATCTCTTACCTGTTGCCTCGCCTCGTCTTCTGTATCAGCATCAATACAAAAAGAGTTATACATCGTAACCCCTACATGGTAAGTATTCATTGTTCATTCTCCTCTTCAAATTTAGCTAACGCTTTACGGCATACGATGTCGCCTATCCACGCAGTCTTCTGTGTATTGTCATAGTCAAAGGCTATGCCTTGCATCTCGCCTGTCGTGAGGTCTAGCTCTATCTCCTCCACGTCTATCTCCCACTCATCATCACCTAAGTATAGATATACTCGTGTGTCTATATGACTAGCGTATTTAGTTGTTGCTGTGTGTACCATCAGTGATCTCCTTTGCTTCCTTCAATATGAACAGATGATTCTGTGCCTCTACTATATCTTCCTTAGTCCATAGCCTGTCATCAGCCCACTCCCTGTCATCTGCTGATGATCTGAGAGGATGGGTTACGTATACTTCATAGCCCTCTCTCAAACCTTGGGTTGCTACGTACATGTCATACGTTTGTATCTCTTGTGTACCGTCATCTTTGTCTACGATCTTCATCTTATATCTCCATGATTGCTGTTACGTGATAGGCTGACACCGCATCACCTGTGGGTAGGGAAGCATTCATGCCACCCTTCTCTGCTACAAAGTTACACCACGTATCCCACCAGTGCCTAGCACCTGACACCTGACATAACTCTATATAACTTCTGATCTTCTTGAGCCTAAGCTCTGGCTTGATCGTCTTGCTTACTCGTAGTGCAGTCTCCGACATACCAAGCATACGCACGTTGTGCCTGTCGAGACACGCCACGTTAAAGCCACACATCTGAGCTATGAACCCTGCCTTGACCATACCTATTGATGGTATCCGCATGAACAGATCCACTACGGCCTGACCTGCATCTACACTGTCCACACCCATAGTCTCACGGATGTTTACCATCAGGGCATGTAGCTCCTGCTTATGTTGTTGGGCATACAGTATACCCTTGGCCTTAGTGTCTGACACCCACTTAGAATGGATGCCCTCCTGCTTGATAGACACACGTTGAGTGTGCACCCTAGATAAGGGCATGTTGATAGTGCATAGAGTAAACTCTATCGTGTCATACAAACCCTCCGGTGATGATACGCTATGATCGGTTATGATTGTGCAGTCACGTTGATACATTGTGATAGTCTCCATTGTTAATTGTGTTATTGGAAATTCCAACAACAGGTTTACTTATATGTAAATATAAATTCTTTGAGGGTAGCATCATCAGCGTTGCGATAATATTCCCACATGTCATCAGCTACTAAGCGTCTGAGTACAGAATGATCTTGCTTGTCTACCCAGTCTATGATGGCTTGCTCAATAAGATCTTCTTTCTTCTTTTTAATACCTATCGTACTCAATTGTCAATCCCCCCGTCTACTCGCATCAAACATCTAGACCCTACACGGTAGAAGTATGCACCAGTGTTATACTTATATCCCGGCCTATACCCTGATGGATAGACAGTCCAACCCTTATCTATTGCATAGAGTAGGATCTCTTCGTCGGTATGCTTTGCATTAAACAAAGCCCAACCTGTCCAACTCTCTCCGTTAGCATCTTCTCTTATTCCTCTACATAGTTCCATTGTATTAGCTCCTCTATTGCCAATGGTGTGTCCAGTGATAGTCGAGTATAGCTTCCATAGCTTTATCCCAACCTGTTACGTCATGCATAGTGAAGCAGTCACAGTTGAACTTCTCCCTAAACCTATGGTCATTCTCGTATACATTGAAGGTAGCCTTGCCATTCCATGTGTATACATGGCCTTCTATTAATATCTCTACGTCTAATGGTTTAATCATTATTCTTCTCCTATTTCTTTTAAGTAATGGTATAAGTAATACTCTGGTATCTCTACTGTCGTACTCCTGTGGTCGCACTCCAAACATTTGTGCTTTCTTCGTCTAGTTAGAATGCCATTTCTAGTTAAGTGTTCTAATGTCTGCCAGACTTTCATCTTCTTGATGCAGTTAGGGCATACTTCTACTACGTGTTCCATACTAGAAGTTACCAAATTCTATGCCACGATCTACAAACTTGCCATCATTCTTGATGTGACCATTGCTTATATCTATGACGTAGTGCCCATTGTCCCACTCTTCTTTGTATTGTTCAGTTGGAGGATGTACACCTACAGATAGACCTCCCTCTACGTAGTTACATATCTCAGCTATTAGCCTAGCAGTAGCATAGCTAACATCAGACTTACGCATGTTAGGTGCAGCATTCCTTACGAGTTTCTTCACAGTATCAGGGCTACCTGACCAGTGTACATATATGTAGCAAGGTGTTTCCTTGCCTGTGTAGTTGTCGCTTACTACTTCTATTGTTGCTCTATTTCCCATTAGTTATCTCCTCTTTCTTTAATTTCTTGTGCCATAAGTCCGTCAACTTCGTTATACCCTGCAGGTAAAGTTGGATCTAAGTGATCTCTGATGATAGTTTCCATGTCCTCGATGGCTTTGTTTATCTCATTGCGCTTGTACTTCACGCCACTAATCTGTGAAGCTCTAGCCATTAGTTTAGTCTTAGTCAGATTACGTGCCGGCTTGAGGCCAATACGTATCATCTTGAGTGCCGCTTTGAGGAACACTGCTTGCACCTCATCACGTCCCGGATCTTCTATTGTAAAGTGTGTGTCTTTCATTGCTTAGTCTCCTATTAATTGTGTTATTGGAAATTCCAAGAACGGATAGTTACCCTACCCATTCAGTTAGTTCTACCCCATCAGGTACAGTAATACCGTACTGTTCCGTGAATAGAGGGTCAGCTTGCTTGAGTGTCATATCTCGTAACACTTCACGTATGTAGCTATCACCCATGTCATAAGATCCATACGTATGATCAGACCTAACAGCTACAAACCATCTAGCAAA
>ENA-UZXB01005426-UZXB01005426.1-metagenome-genome-assembly--contig:-Day-2-1m-contig-5426_pt1 | contig 15842 bp, 11 predicted proteins | sample MGYA00260339_ERZ794899 | MGnify/ENA metagenome assembly ERZ794899 | reverse complement strand
AAAGAAACAAATAGTATAAATAAACTAAGGCCATCACATGGGTTTCCTATTACCACTCCTGATGACCCAAGAACACCTAAATGGTGGGTATACATAGAATTTGGTTCCAGTAAGGTATAACCCATCAAAACTAATAATTGCTCGGCCTGATTAATAATTAAATTAATAAGCCAATTATCTAATCCTGTATAAGGACTTAAGATATACTCATAAGTGCTATGTAACATTAGAAATAAGCAACACATTTTTCCCATAAAGAGAACTGGGGCTTTATTTTCTTTGAATACTTCGATTAGCTTTTTCAAGTAACTCTATTTAAATAAAGGTAGGTGGCTCATTAAATTATTAACCTGCTGCTTAAGCGCTAAAAATTCCTTTGATTCTTCATTAAAGCTCAATGCATTATCAATTAATTCAACAATCTTAGGAATCATATTTTCAGTTACTCCCCTTGTCGTTATTGCAGCTGTTCCAATTCTAATACCTGAAGTAATAAAAGGAGATTTATCATCAAAAGGTACCATGTTCTTATTGACTGTAATATCAACTAATCCTAAAACTCTCTCTGCCTTTTTCCCGCTTATGTTTTTATTTCTTAAGTCAATTAGCATACTATGGTTGTCAGTTCCTCCTGATATTATATCAAAGTCTCTTTTTACAAACTCTTCTGCCATCACTTTCGCGTTTTTAATAACTTGCAAGGTATAATCCATAAATGAATCCGTTAAAGCTTCACCAAAAGCAACAGCTTTTGCTGCTATAACATGCTCAAGAGGTCCACCTTGAGTTCCAGGAAAAACTCCTGAATCTAACAAAGAAGACATCATTCTTGTCTCCCCTTTTGGAGTTTTTAAACCGAAAGGGTTTTCAAAATCATTACCCATCATTATAATACCGCCTCTTGGGCCTCTCAATGTTTTATGAGTAGTAGAGGTAACGATATGGCAGTGTGGTAGAGGATCGTTTAAAATTCCTTTAGCTATTAGACCTGATGGATGAGATATATCAGCTAATAAAAGTGCATTAACCGAGTCGGCTATTGATCTTAATCTTTCATAATTCCAGTCTCTTGAGTATGACGAAGCACCACAAATTAGCATCTTCGGTTTCTCTTTCTTGGCTTTAGATTCTACTTTATCGTAATCAATTCTGCCTGTTTCTTTTTCAACCCCGTAAAAACTTGGAGTATAAAGTTTACCTGAAAAATTCACAGGTGAACCGTGTGTTAAATGTCCTCCATGGGATAAATCAAAACCTAATATTTTGTCGCCTGGATTAAGGCAAGCAAGCATAACAGCTGCATTTGCTTGAGCACCAGAATGAGGTTGCACATTAGCCCAAGAAGCATTAAATAATTCTTTAAGCCTGTCTATAGCTAATTGTTCTACTTGATCAATAATTTCGCATCCACCATAATACCTTTTACCCGGTAGGCCCTCCGCATATTTATTAGTCAATACTGAACCCATAGCTTCCATTACAGAGTCACTAACATAATTTTCTGAGGCTATTAATTCAATTCCTCTAGTTTGTCTTTCAAATTCTTCTTGAATTAGCTCTTGAATTGCTTTGTCTGCTATCATAATGTTATAATTGAAAACTAAAATTAAGCAAGTATAATACGATATGGAATCTTAATGCTATTTTATTTATAGTCTTTTATAGATTGTGTTGCTAGAGTGGTTGCACTAATAAGAATATAAAAGACTGGATTATGAATGTATCCAATTAACTCTCTGAGAAAGGGATAAAAAATATCAAATCCACCTAGTATTTTTGTAATCACTGCCATTAAGCCACCTAAAATAAAAAGAAATGAATAAGCAAACATGGCAAACTTAGACGGAAATTTCGATGAAAATGAAATCCTTAAACCTAAGATAGTTAGTACGGCAAATAAAAATGAAAAACCTGCCGTCATCGAAAACTTGACTTTTATGAGGTAGGGAAGTGGTTTAGACTTTAGAAAAATTGGTTGATATGAATAGGGATTATAATCAAAATCATTACTGATTATTTCATTCACTCCTAAAAATATCATCTCTCTAAAATAGCTTGTCATCGACAACAAGAGCAGAAAAATGATCCACTTAAATGTTTTCATTTTTTTTAACAGAAAAGGGGAGTAACAATGTTACTCCCCTCTAGTATTATTTTATTAAAAGTTTATTTTCCTTTCTTTAGGTCATATACCTTTTTTCCACCTAATGCAGCTCCTGCAACAAGCAGAAAACTTAAGCCTCCATCGATTGGAACACAAGGGGGATTGTCACAATTTGGTTTTAAACCCTCTCCTGGTCCCGGGGGTTGTGCTTTTAATTCAGTTAATCCTAAAATTATAAATAAAATAGCTAGGATAAATATAGATTTTCTCATTGTAATATCTATTAGCTTAAAGCTTGATGGTTTTATTAATTACTTTTTCTTGCCCAATTATTTGAATCACAAATATACCTTCTAAATCGTTTAGGTTTTGTAATCTGTATGTACCATTTTCAGATAAATTAATCTCTGACTCTGGAACTACCAATTGACCATTTAGACCGTATACGGAGATTTTAAATCTTTGGTTACTTAGCTCACCTAAATTATAATCAAGATACCAATTACCATAAGACTCTCTTAAATTAATTTCTGAATTAACCTTTTGAATTACAGTTTCATTCATTTTAGCCTCACAAGCCTCAAAAGAATTACTAACTACCAAATCAAACCTGTCTGAAATACCAGTTGAAGTTTCAAAAGAATAATATGGGTTTAACGAAAGATCCACTCTTTTACCTGTTTCTTTATCGTTTAGGTAAACACAAGAATAATTCTCAAGGATGCTATTAATATTTTTTGCCTCAATATTATAGGTTCCTGTATTTCCTGCTTTAAGCTCTAATGGAATTAAATGGCTTTCTTCAGCTTTGTTTAAAGTATTGTTAATTAGTTTATCATCGTATACAGTTTTTGAATATAGTTCGGATGCACCTTCTATAGGAGAAGGCAAGTATGGTGCATCAAATTGATCTTTTCCTTCTGTTGCGGAATAATCGAAACTAATTTGAACTCCATTTCTGAAGAAATCCATTTCATTTGTTAGTTGTAGCTTAAACTCTAAATCCCTTTTTCTTCTTACAAATGTAGAAGAGGTTGATGAAATTTTATCCGATTCTTCAAAATTAAATGCTTCAGAACCTGCAGTCGTTTTTTCTACCCAGAATCCTTGACCGGGGGCAATATTAGTTCCTGAACCAAACGTTGCATAAGTACCTGCATCAGTATCAAAAATGTAATACGTAGGAAGTATATTAGTCTGTTCTAAATTATCAAAAGCTATAAAGCTTTGATAAGGATTACCCACTAAATTAAATCCTTGTTCTATGACGGGCGGAGTAATGTTTCCAGAATTTGGTGTTCCAATAAAATCTATAGTTGATGCATTAAATGTAGATATAGTGCTCATTAAAAATATGCTGTAACCTACACCGGGAGAGAGATTGTCGGTCATACTTGTCATTCTGTTCTGAGCATATGGTCTACTGTATGAATATGCGCTAAAGAAAGTTCCTCCACCTTGAGCTGTTATATCGCCATTTGGGCCACCTACTCCGCTCATGGTTATATCATCATAAAGTGAGGCAATGGTTGCATTTGTTGTTGGAGCTGATAAGTTTGCAAAGTCTGCATTTCTAGTGGAAATGAATCTTTGTAAAGTAAAATTACCTGTAAACGCTCCCGCAGATTCTAATATCTGTGCAGTACCTGATGCATCTGATACAAGAACCATAGAATCAGCTCCTGAAACATCTAAAGTTCCTGTTTGAACTTGCAGATTATTTGTTAACGACCAACCTCCAATTAAATCTAACCCATTAGAATTGTTAACAAGTAGATTATTGAAACTAACATTGGAGCCTGATGAATTCGTGAAAGTTTGAGAGCTAGACCCATTAGCAGAAACTGTTGCAGTTCCTGTTCCAGAAACTAATGTTCCATCAATAATAAAAGCTTCTCTAATTTGGATTGTATCATTTCTAACAAATGTAAGTTTACCTCCTGACGAAATAGAAACCGATTTTGCATCAGCTAAGTCATTTATTGAGACATTAAACGGAGATGGAATGGTAACATCATCTGTTGAACTGGGAATACATCCACATGCCCAAGTTGAGGTATTCTCCCAATCTCCATCTGCAATTGCAATAACAGCGTTATTTTTCTCTGCTAGGGTGAAATAATCACCATCATTTAAAGTGATACCAGTAAACGTTAACGTTTTGGTTAGCGCATTATATACCCTTCCAGTTTCTTGAACAGAAGTTCCGCCATTTCCAAAATCACCATCGACATTTTCAATAAGAACGGCATAATTGTTTGGGTCAGTTGCGAAATCGTTAGATCCAAGATAAAATACTAGGTCTACTGTTCCAGGAGTTCTTGTGATGTCAGCCCGCCATACTTTTGTCCATCGCTGAGTTGCGTCCGAACCAACACTGGTGGAAGTGGTGAAGGCTGCTCCGTCATTTCCTACCAGAATATAGTCTCCATTACCTAAAGTAGAGGCATTGCTTATTTTTAAAGAATCCGTTCCTCTTGATTCCAAATGACTTCCATCTGCCTCTTGACCAATTCCTATAACATCGTTTCCATGTGTTGTTTTGTGAACGTATAAATTCTGCTCAGCGATTAAATTATATTTTGCGGCTAAGTAGTTGCTAACTATTTTGCGTTTGGCGGAATTTAACTCTTCATTAAAAACAATTATTTCTGCCATTAATCCTTGAAAGTTATATTGGAAACTACCATTGAAAAATAGAGAGCCAACTGAATTGTTTCCGACATTAAAAAAGCCTGTTCTGGATCTTGAAAATTGGGTAGAACCGCTAGTTAAACCTGCACTGGTAGGGTTAACCGTTTCTGACCCCGTGTAAGTAGAAGAGATAGAGAAAGTTTGAGATTTAGTACCTTGAAGCGATCCAGTAGGAAATTCTGACCTAATTGTGCCTTCCCCATAACTAATGTGATGATTATCTATAGCCAATATACTTTTGTAGTTACTTGTAGTTGGTCTAACAACATTAAATATTGTAGTTGCTGTCGCTGTAACTGCAGAGGTAAAATCTAAACGGTCATTTATACCATCGAAACTTACCGCAGGAAGACCATTGATTTGGTTCGTTAGAAAGGATGGCTGGTCAGCAACGATAGCTTGATTGGCGTCATTTTCATTTCCAGAAGCATCAACCCACGAAGTGACGGGGTCGCTGTTGCTCAAGGGCAATTCATCTGCTTTTACCCAAATGTCAATGTTTCCTGTAGTACCAACACCTCCTGGTCCAAAACTTATTGGGTCACTCGGTGGTGGTGGTGGTGAACTCGATAATTCTGCCAAGGTGAAGTAGCTCCCGTTAGTTAGGGGCACACCTGTGAAAGTTACTGTCTTGTTAAGAGCGTCATAAGCCATTCCAGTTTGGTGAATACTTGTAGCTCCATTCGAAAAAATACCATCTCCATTTTCTATATAAAGAGCATATTCATTTGGGTCAACCGCAAAATCGTTATTACCCAAATAAAAAGTAATGTCTACGGTTCCAGGAGTTCCGGTTATATCTGGTCTCCATGTTCTTGTCCAGCGCTGGCTCACAAGTGACCCAACATCTCCACTAACAGCATAACTTCCTCCATCGCTGCCAATAATTAAATAGTCTCCATTGTTCAAGGAAGATGGGTTGCTGATTTGAATCGAATCTAACCCTCTAGATAAGGTGTGACTTCCATCAACTTCTTGACCAACCCCTATAACTTCTTCTCCATGGGTAGCTTTAAAACTGTACAAATTAGGAGAGGTGTTTAGATTGTATTTAGCGGCTAAGTAGTTACTAATTATATTTCTCCTTGCCAAATTAAGTTCCTCATTAAAAACGATGATCTCTGCCATTTCTCCTTGGAAAAAGAATTTATTGGAACCTGTGTAAAAAAGTGAACCGATGCTGTTGTTCGTCAAATTGTAAAACCCTGTTCTTGTTCGATTAAACGGCGTACCACCATTCGTGAGAGAGACAGAGGTCGCGGAAATAGATTCCGAATCAGTATACATTTGTGATATTGAAAAGGATTGCGATTTACTAGCTTTCAAAGCCCCCGTTGGAAATTCTGCTCGAATGGTAGACCTACCATAACTGATATGATGGTTGTCTATCGCTAAGATACTCCTGTAATCAGAAGATGTAGGCCTGACCACGGTAAAGATGGTAGTTGCAGTTGCGGTAATTGACGAGGAAAAGTCTAAATAATCATTGACTCCATCGAAACTTACCGCGGGTAAACCATTGATTTGATTCGTTAGAAAAACTGGTTGTTTGGATACATCTACCTGGTCAGCATTATTAACGTTTCCAGAAAAATCAGTCCATGAGGTGACCAGATCGTTATTGCTTAAAGATAGATGCGATGCGTTTACCCAAGTTTCTAAGTTACTTGAACTGCCAACCCCTCCGGGACCTGTTTGGGAAAAACTTTCGAAATGCATTCCTAAAGTTAGGATAATCGCAAGAATTGGTGTGAACTTCTTCATCTTTTATAATTTATATCAACAAAAGTACTCTTTTAAATTTAACTAGATTTGGTTGATTATTAGAATTTGAAGTGATTTTTCCCCCTAAAAACCATTCAAGAATATCGATTTAATATACCTCTATTAAAATTTAGTGTACACTTTTTTTGACAAAATGTTTCATTGTAGTTATTTGACCTAAATATTATATAGTTTAGAAAATTTAGGTAAACCAGTAAAAGAATTGTGTTGGTATTAGGCCATTTATGTCTACAACAAGCGCTAAAAGGCTTAAGAATGGTTTGGTTTTGGCATTGTGTTGATACATGAACTATTGTTGTTAAAAATGTTTTAAACTCCAAAAAATCGTTTCTTTGTAATTGTTTTTTAATACTCTATGACTTCAATTTCTCAACCTAGTTTCCAAATTGAACCCAAAATTTTATTTAATTACGTTTTACGCTATTGGTATTTAATGTTGATAGGTTTAATAGGAGGTGTTTCATATGCCTATTACAAAGTGCGATATACACCACCAACCTATTCGGTAAACTCACGAATGCTCGTTAAAGATGAATACTCTTCATGGGGTCAAGAGTATTTTTTACCGGGCATGGAGTTGGTTAGCGAACGTAACCGTTTAGTAGATGAAATTGGGATTATTCGTTCTTATCCATTAATGGAAAGGGTATCGAAAAAGTTAGACATACAATTTTCTTACTTCAAGGTCGGAAACATCAAAGTCACAGAAATGTATCCAAATAGTGAGTTTACCTTAAGGCTTGTAAATGGAGATTTAGAAGTAGGAAAATACTATATTGATTTCCCTAGAAGAGGGTATTGCCGAATCAATCAAGACTACAATGCATTGATTGAATCGCCGGAGACTTCAATTGATCAAACACTATCAATAGGGCAAAGTGATTATGAAATTCAGATAAACTCTAGTGCAGTCTATGGTGAAGGTTTATATAGTTTTACCATTAATTCGATAGGTGGACTAGCTCGGCAATTGCAAAATAGCATTCAGATTGACGTAGAAAATCAAGAATCTTCAATACTGGTGCTTTCGCATAAAGATTTAACACCATTCAAATCTATAGATTATTTAAACTCCCTGATGGCAGAATATATTCAGTGGGGGCGAGATCAGAACAACGAAATAACCAGTAACACCATTGCCTTCGTAGATGCACAGCTCGCAGATATTGCAGACTCTCTTGTGCGCACAGAACGCCGTTTGGAACAGACTAAAAAAGAAAATTTCCGAAACCGGATTTTCGTTTTAGAAGATGGAAACAACATGGAGTCTGTTTTTGCTCTGGAGGAAGAATTGACTCAAAAAAGTATTCAAAAAGGTTATTACACTGCTTTAATTGAAGCGTTGCAGAAAGAAAACTTTACTGCATTCCCATCTTCTGCAGTATTTGGTTTTCAAGACCCCAATGTCGAAAAAATGGTCAATCTTTTACTTGAATCAACCAAAGAAAGAGAGGATGTGTCATTTTCTAAGGAAAGAACTAGCGTTCGCTTTAAACAGGTGGATGCCATTGTTCGCTCAAACAGAGAAGATTTACTGGAAGTTGCAAAGGCGAACCGAGTGCAAGTTGTTGAACTAATCGACTCTTTGAAAAACTCTATATTCAGAGAGGAACAAAAGGTTTTAAAAATTCCCAAAGAACAAAGAGAGTACTTTAAGCTCTCAAGAGAAAATAAATTGTTAACAGATCTGTATACTTTCTTATTAAACAAACGATCAGAAGCTAGTATCGCAAGAGCATCGAATGTAGCAAAAGCTCAAATCTTAGATTATGCTGACAAATACCGAATTAGTTATATAGGGCCTCAAATAGCTACACTTTATGGTACCGGAATTTTTACAGGGTTGATCATACCCATGGCCATAATTATCTTGTTGTATTTTCTAAATACAAAAATTGTAAATTATACTGATCTTGAGAAATTAACGAGTATACCATTTTTAGGTTCCATTATGCTTAAGAAGGATTTAGAAAACAATATAATTGTTGCTGACTCTCTAAAGTCAGTCATGGCGGAATCCTTTCGAAGTATTCGAACCAAATTAAACTTCATGATTGTGGGTGAAAGTTGCACAAGAGTTCTGGTGACTTCATCGGTTAGTGGCGAAGGTAAAACGTTTACATCTATAAATTTAGCAGCCATTTATGCAGCGGCTGGAAAAAAAACCATTTTGGTCGGAGCAGACTTAAGAAAACCTAAAATTTACCAAGATTTTGGACTGAACAACGATATAGGTCTTAGTTCGTACTTAATCAATGCCAATCCGCTAGATGAAGCGATTCAACAAACAAAACTAGAAAACCTTGATTTGCTTGCTTCGGGACCAATTCCGCCAAATCCTGCAGAATTAATTGAAAGTATTGCGATGGATGGCTTATTTGAAAACCTTGAAAAGAAGTACGACGTGATCATAATAGATTCTCCACCATTGGGCTTAGTCACTGATGCTCTATTACTAAAAAAATATGCAGATGCATCGTTGTACATCGTCCGGCATAATTATACGGAAAAAGGTTATCTGGAAAGTATCAATCAACTTTATCTGGAAAAGTCATTTACAAATATTGGAATTGTTGTGAATGCAGTTCATCGAAAATCAGGAATAGGCTTTGGTAAAGAGTACGGTTATGGTTATGGTTATGGTTATGGTTATGGTTATGGTTATGGTTACGGTTACTATTCTGAGGAGAAATAGGATTCTTTGGTCATGAGGTCTTTGAAAGAAAAATCAGCCATCGCTATTGCATGGGATTTTGGAGGGCTAATTGTTACAAAAGGAAGCGGATTTATTATTTCCATCTTTTTAGCAAGAATTTTAAGTCCTTCTGAATTCGGGTTAATTGGAATGTCAATGGTATTTATTGCGATATCTCAAGTTTTTATTGACGTTGGTTTTAATGCTGCATTAATTCAAAAAAAGGAGGTATCAAACTTGGAGTATAGTTCAGTCTTCTATTTCAATATTTTCGCAGGTATACTCCTTGCTTTATTGTTTTTTTTCTCGGCTCCGTTAATTGGTCAGTTTTATGAACAAGGCGAAATTGCTCGAATAGTAAGATGGTTGTCTTTGAGTTTTATAATAAATTCTTTCGTCCAAGTTCAAACTGCTGTAATGATAAAAGAGTTGAACTTTAAAAGCTTGACCTTATCAAATATGGTTGCATCTATAGCGGGTGGAGTCATTGGTCTATTAGCGGCATTCTATAGTTTTGGAGTGTACTCATTAGTAATACAAAATTTAGTAACGAGTGTTATATCCTTAGTAATAATATGGAGGGTTTCCTCTTGGAGGCCAAGCTTGATTTTTTCCTACAAGTCGTTGAAGTCTCTTTTGGGGTTTAGTTCGTATGTTTTTTTTGATCGACTTATTTCTACCACCTTCAGTAAATTGGATGTAATATTAATAGGTAAGGTCTTTTCTTCTGCAACTTTGGGTTATTATAGCAGGGCTGTTTCTTTAAAAGATCAAGTTACGCTATACTCCTCTTCTAGTTTGACCAAAGTGTTTTACCCTGCCCTTTCTTCACTGCAAGATGATCAGGATAAATATAGTAAAGTATACTTTAAAGTACTTTCAGTTATTTCATTTATATCATTTGCCCTTACTGGATTTTTGTATGTTTTGGGAGAAGAAATAATCCTTGGCTTGTTTGGTGAAAAATGGGTGGAGTCCGTTCCGATGTTCCAAGTGCTGATATTGGGAGTCTCATTGTATCCTATAAACAGAATGATTGTAAACGCTTTCATGAGTAAAGGGGGGTCGCGTCAGAACTTCTACATTGGTTTATTGCGTAAGACGATTGGTTTAACTCCACTGTATTTTGCCTATGCCTACGGAATCCATGAATTTACTGTTGCAAGCGTAATCGTCATATACCTACTAACAGTGATAAACATAGTTTTCTTAAATTATTATTTTAAGCTAAGTATCCTTGAACATTTATATAGAATTTCTGAGGGAGCTATTTTATTAATTGTGGTTATTTTTGCTTTTCAGTTCGTTAACGGTCTTAGCTCTAAAGTTATTCTGGCCATTTCGTATCTTCTATTTTACTATATTTTTCACAGGATTTTAAAATCAGAAGGAAGTACTTTCGTAATAGAGAATATCAAAAAAATAATGAAGCGGTGGAAAAGTTAATAGGGAAGGTTATTTATGGAATGAAAAGATTTAGCAGGGACTTTGTTCGGCCGATTAGTTTGTCAAACAAAACCAAGTATTTTTGTATCGGTAGGAACAAGACTGGAACTACCTCACTCAAGCGAGCATTTATGGACTTAGGTTTTATTGTCGGAGATCAAAGAACAGCTGAAAGGCTACTGCCATATTATACAGCCAAGAACTATAAGCCTATATTTCGCTATTGCAGAAGTGCTCAAGTTTTTCAAGACATTCCGTTTAGCTTGCCAAATACGTACAAGCATTTAAGCAGTAAGTTCCCTAACTCAAAGTTTATTCTCACCGTAAGAGACTCTCCAGAGCAATGGTACCAATCCATAACAAAATTTCACTCTAAACTTTTTGGAGATGGTAATGTCCCAACTGAGGAACATTTAAAAAATGCGGAATACGTATATAAAGGTTTCATGTGGGAGGCTCAAAAAGCAATTTGTAATTCACCGAATAGAGGAATGTATAATAAAGAGGCGCTATTAGAAAGCTATAGAGAGTACAATTCTGGTGTACTGAAGTTTTTTGAAAACCGTGAAGAAGACTTATTGGTTATAAACCTTTCTGATGGGAGCAGCTATCAGAAGCTTGTGGATTTTCTTAATGTGTCTTCCGAATATGAGGGTTTCCTATGGGAAAATAAAACCTCAGAAATAAAAAATAAACCATGATTCCTGTTACAAAGCCGTATTTACCTTCGAAACAGAAATACATTCAGTATATGAATGGAATTTTTGAAAGAGGGTGGTTAACCAATAATGGTCCGTTATTGTTGGAGTTTGAAGAAAAGTTAAAAGCTTTTTTGAACATAAGCGACCTACTTTTTGTTGGTAATGGGACAGTTGCTTTGCAGGTTGCTATCAAGTCGCTTGGCTTAAAGGGTGAGATTATTACAACACCATTTTCTTACGTTGCCACTACAAGCATTATTGTTTGGGAAGGTTGTAACCCCGTATTTGTAGATATTCAGAGGGAAAGCTTAAATATAGACCCCTCAAAGATAGAAGCCTCAATTACATCACGTACTTCAGCTATTTTAGCTACCCATTGTTTTGGTAATGCTTGCGATATTGTGGCTATACAAGAGATTGCAGAAAAGCATAATTTAAAAGTTATTTACGATGCGGCTCATTGCTTTGGAACCAAATACAATGGAAAAAGCATCTTCGAATTTGGAGATATTAGCACTACAAGTTTGCATGCAACCAAATTAATGCACTCATCAGAAGGAGGAATTCTGTTCGCTAGAGAAAAAGCTTTAATCGAACGAATGGCATACATGCGGAATTTTGGACACGATGGGCCTGAAAAGTTTAATGGTGTAGGCATCAACGCAAAGAATTCGGAGCTTCACGCAGCGATGGGACTCTGTGTTTTAGATGATGTAAATACGATTATTGAAAGACGCAAAACTCAATCCGGAATTTACGATGAATTGTTGTCGGAATTAGCAATTCAAAAGCCGATTATAGAGGAAGGCTGTGAATTCAATTATGCCTACTATCCTATCTTGTTCGAGAGTGAGAAAAATATGGAAGAAGTGAAAGTAGCGCTAGAGTTAGAGTCAATTTTTGCAAGACGGTATTTTTACCCCAGCTTAAGTAGCTTAGATTATGTCAAGGCACAACCAACTCCTATTGCTGATGATTGCGCTTCGCGTATTCTATGTATTCCTCTGTATCATGATTTAGATGTAAATGATCAAAGAAAAATCTCAAAAATTATAATAAATATATTACAATGAAGAGAGTTCTAGTTATCACTGACAACGAGGTACAATATGAAGGAATAAGAAATGTTTTCGACGAAATGGACTATAGTGAGCCGGTTGTTACCTATCGACACAGCCACTTAAAGTCTTCTATTTGGCAACACAAAGACTTTTCTGATATTCAGTGCGCACTAAACGTTAAAGAAAACGTAAGTTGGTTGATAAAGAGTTTTGATTTAATTATTTCTGTGCACTGTAAACAATTATTCCCCCAAAGATTGGTTGAATCTGTGCGTTGCATAAATATTCATCCTGGGTATAATCCAATTAACCGAGGCTGGTATCCTCAAGTGTTTGCAATAATCAATGAGAATAAGGTTGGAGCAACTATTCATGAAATGGATGCCAAGTTAGATCACGGCCCTATTATAGCAAGAGAGTTTGTTGAACAATTTGAATATGATACTTCTTTGGACGTTTATAAGAGAGTGTGTGAAAAGGAGATAAAATTGTTTAAAGATAATTTTTCTAAAATTATAAATAATACTTACACTACTTATGATAACATCGAAGAAGGTGAATTGTATTTAAAAAAAGATTTTAATGCACTTTGTGAATTAGACCTCGAAAAGCGAGTTTCCTACAAAGAGGCTATCAATCGCTTAAGGGCACTTACACATGGCACCTACAAAAATGCATTTTTCCGTAATCAGGATGGTAAAAAAGTATTCATATCGATAGCTTTTGAGTTAGATGGAGAGTAAACCTATTCTTGTAAGTGCATGCATTATTACGTACAATCACGAAAAGTTTATTCGTCAGTGCTTGGATGGGGCTCTTATGCAAGATGTCGATTATAGTTATGAAATCGTTATTGGAGATGATCATTCGACAGATTCTACAGCTGCAATTTGTCAAGATTATGCAGCGAGATATCCTGATATTATTCGGTTTGTAAGTAGAGACATTAACTTGGGCATGAACGGGAACTGGACGAATACAATGATGTCTTGTCGAGGTAAGTATATAGCTTTGTGTGAAGGTGATGATTTCTGGACAGATTCAAATAAGCTACAATACCAGGTTGATTTTCTTGAGAAAAATGGAAAATACGCTGCATGCTACCATGGAGCGAAGGTAATTGACGAAAATAATGCGTTAAAAAGAGAAAGTAAGTGGCCTGCATATAGATCGCATACTAAATTGGAATTACTACAAAGCAAAGGTGAAATGATAACTTGTACGGTGGTGTTTAGAAATTTAGTTGTTAAGAATTTGAGTTCTTTTAGAGGTACGAATTTAGATACTTACTTGTGGCACCTTTTGGGTTTTTATGGTGGCGGAAAATTTATGGGTAACATTTGCTACTCATGCTACAGGGTTCACTCAGGAGGTATTTGGAGTTTAAAGAATGATTATTTTAAATTGATTAGTGGCCTCAAAACATACGATTATATAGTTGAAAGTTTGTCGAATGCAGGTTATGAGACACAACATGTACATGAAATTACTTCGAAAATGCTCGATACGTTTTTAATTCGTCAGTTAAAATTTGGTTCAATTTCCATGTACTTTAGGGGTGGAGTATTAGTTTTTAAGCACAAATCATTAGCCATAAGTTCTTTTCTGCGAAGACATCTTGGAACACTATTAAAAAAAAAGTGGATTAACACATGCATATTCTAATACTTCCTTCAGAGTACTTTGTGACAAAAGAACATCCCACAGCAGGAATTTTCCAATTTGATCAAGCAAAAATTTTCATTGAGAAAGGAAACAAAGTAGGTGTATTGGCAGCAAAACCAACTTTTACAGTAAGGGAATACATGAGGCAGTTGAAAAGAGTATTTCTATTGAAATCTGGTTTGGGAATTGCATTAAAACGAACATTATATTTTCTTTTCCCACTACCATTTGCTTTAAACGAAGAAAATTTGCAGGGAATTAATGTTTTCAGATTTCGAGGTTCTTATGGATTAGTTAGGACTCAAAATTCTGCTGGTCGATTAAAAAAGTGGAAGAGAATAGGCGACTATGCCATCGCGAAATACATTAAGAAATATGGTCGACCAGATATTATTCATGCCCACAACATTGTGTATGCAGGAATGATGGGTAATTTTCTGTCAAAGAAATATAACATACCAATAGTTGTTACAGAAAGAAGTTCAGAGCATTTAATGAGAGATTTACCCGATGAATTGAAAGCCATGATTTCAAAGCATTTTCAAGAAATGAACAATCTTAACGCGGTAAGTCCGAGCTTTGTGAAGCAATTGGAGAAAAATTATTCAATTGAAGAGGACAAGGTGAAATGGCTTCCTAATGTTATAGATAAATTGTTTGAGGAAGAGCAAATTGAAAATAAGGTAATAGGAGGTGCTTTCACTTTCCTAAATGTGGCTAATTTAATTCCGATCAAGGGCCAAGAGGAGATGATTAGGGCATTCGGAGCTGCGTTTAGGCATAACAATGATGTTGTTTTGAAAATTGCCGGAGATGGTCACTTACGACAACATCTTGAAAGCATTGTCTTAGAATTAGACTTGCTGAATGTAGAATTTCTAGGTTTTCTAAATAGAGAAAGGGTCGTTGATGAAATGACAAAGTGTAATGTGCTGTTATTACCGAGTCATTATGAGACGTTTGGAGTAGTATTGATTGAAGCATTAGCTTTGGGGAAGCCTGTTATAGCATCAAAATGTGGAGGGCCAGAATGTATCGTTGATAGCACCAATGGATTGTTGTTCGACTGCAGAAATATAGAGCAATTAACGAGTTCATTAAAAACAATTCAAATGAACTATCAGGAGTACGATCGTCAAAAAATCAGAAAGGATTTAATAGATCGTTTTGGTGAGGAAAAGTTTTATAAGAGAATAAGAGAAATTTACGAAACTGCTATAAATGATTACAATAATTGATTACGGAGCTGGCAATATAAAGTCCATCCAAAACATGTTGAAAAAAATTGGAGTAGCTTCAAGAATATCTAACTCTATAGATGAGATTAAGGTTTCTGAGAAGCTTATATTACCAGGAGTTGGTCATTTTGATTTCGGCATGAGTCAGTTGAGGAAAAGTGGTCTGGTAGAAAGTTTGAATCAACGAGTAATAGTAGACAAGATTCCACTATTGGGAATTTGTTTAGGTGCACAAATGCTAGGTTTAAAAAGCGAAGAAGGCGTCGAGCCTGGTTTGGGGTGGATTGATATGGATATTGTTCATTTTGATACCAAACAAATTAGCGCGACCAATAAGGTTCCCAATATGGGGTGGAATTACATAAAACCGGTAAAAAACAGTGTCTTGCTAGATGGATTAGATGAAACGTCTAGGTTTTATTTTGTCCACAGCTATCATATGCGACCAAATAA
>ENA-UZXB01005129-UZXB01005129.1-metagenome-genome-assembly--contig:-Day-2-1m-contig-5129_pt1 | contig 16055 bp, 17 predicted proteins | sample MGYA00260339_ERZ794899 | MGnify/ENA metagenome assembly ERZ794899 | reverse complement strand
TGGGGTGCGTGGGGTCGCAGGTTCAAATCCTGTCATCCCGACTCCTTTTCAAATTACAACCCTTATTCTCGCTGTTTTTCGTTTCTTTGAAAAAAAACATGAATCGTTTCTTTAGTTTATTTTTTGTCTTAGCCTTTTTGGGTGCCTGTGGGCAACCTGAAGTGCCAATTAAGACACCTGAAAACATTGACTATTCATTATCGCTGGTTGTTCCTGATCTTGATGTTCCATGGGGAATGGCTTTTCTCCCTGACCAAAGCATTCTTATTACAGAAAAAGACGGACAGATTATCCATTACAAGGATGGTATAAAAACATCTATTCAAAACGTTCCTCCCCCCTACATACGTGGTCAAGGTGGGTTGCTAGGAATTGCTTTACACCCAAACTATAGCGAAAACAACATCATCTATTTTACACAGTCAACTTCGGAAGGCTCTGAAAAACTGGGGGGAAATACTGCGTTATATCGTGCTGTTTTAAACAATAATAAACTTGATGATGTCATGCTTTTGTACAAAGCACAACCAAACACAAAACGTGGTGTTCACTTTGGGTCTCGTATTGTTTTTGACAATGAAGGGTTTTTATATTTCACTGTTGGTGACCGTGGTAATCGTGATCTCAACCCACAAGACATTACAAAAGATGGTGGGAAAGTGTATCGTTTAACATCAAACGGTCAAATTCCTAGTGATAATCCTTTTGTCAATGTTACAAATGCCAAAACAGCCATATACTCATATGGTCACCGAAATCCACAGGGAATGAACGTGCACCCTGTTACAGGCGAGATATGGACACATGAGCATGGGCCAAAAGGTGGTGATGAAATAAACATTCTTCAAGCTGGAAAAAATTATGGCTGGCCAAGTATCACGTATGGCAAAAACTACACAGGGACAACCATCACAAAAGACAAAGCCCTTCCTGGCATGGAACAACCGCTACACTATTGGGTACCATCAATCGCACCCTCTGGAATGGCTTTTGTGCACAATTCCAAATATCCGAACTGGGATGGAAGTTTAGTCGTTGGCGCACTCAAATTTAATTACCTCGAACGACTTGTGATTAGTGACGGAAAAGTGGCTTATCGTGAAAAAATTGCCGTTGATATTGGACGTGTTAGAGATGTAGTTCTAGGCCCCGACGGATTGTTGTATATCGCAGTTGAGAATAAAGGGATATATAAAATCTTGCCAAAAACATGAAGTTGATCACTGCTTTTCTTATTCTTTTTTCCAACTTATCGTTGGCACAAATCACGACCCAAGAGACCTATCGTAGAGGTCAAATGATTTACAATGAATTTTGTGTGCGTTGTCATCGTCCAGATGGAGGTGGCATTAAGGGAATATTCCCGCCACTGGCAAAAGCAGATTATTTAAAAAATATAAAAGAAACTATCCGTAGTATTGCGTTTGGATTAAAAGGGCCTATTGTTGTCAATGGAGTTAACTATGACAATTCAATGGCTCCCATGGGATTGGATGACCAAGAGGTTGCAGATGTCACCAATTACATTCTAAACAGTTGGGGCAATCAACATGACGAAGAGATTACGATAAAGGATGTACAAATGTTAAATAGTGATAAACCATGATAATAATTGGTGTATGTGGAGGCTCTGGATCAGGAAAAACGACTTTGGTTCATGCTGCAAAAGAACATTTATCAAGTGATAAAGTCTCTGTCATCTCTCAAGATTCATTTTACAAACAGCATGACTCATTAACATTTGAAGAACGATGTAAGCTAAATTTCGATCATCCTGACGCAATTGATTACGAACTGTTTACACTTCAACTAAGCAAATTGTTGAAAAGCCAACCCATTCATACACCCGTGTATTCGTTTAGTGAACACTTACGAACAGACCAAGTCAATGTTGTCATGCCAAAACCAATAGTATTTGTTGAGGGAATTTTGATTTTTGCTCATAAAGGGTTGAGAAACTTATTTTCACAAGCGATTTTTATAGATGCCAAACAAGATACTAGGCTTAGAAGACGGATTGAAAGAGACACAAGAACAAGAGGCCGAACGGAAGACGAAGTAAAGAGCCGCTTTGCTGAGACAATTATTCCGATGCATAATCAACATATAGAACCATACAAACAAACGGCAGATCATATTTTTGATAATGATCCAGATGATCTTTCAAGATTGTCATCTTTTTGTAATTTGTTAGACAAACTTGTCAAGTGATTCCAGAAAACATCAAACAGAACAAATGGTTTAAAATCAGCACGAATATCTATGTGTTGGTCAGTCTATTCTTTATTTTTTGGATGCTATTTTTCGACACCAATTCACTTCGTATCTTTTGGAGTTTAAACAAAAAAATAGATGATTTGGAAGGACAGAAAAAAGAACTTTTACGTCAAATTAACGACGACAAATTGTTTATTCAGAAACTATCAGACTCCTTAGAACTTGAAAAATTTGGTAGAGAAAATTACTTTCTAAAAAAGGAAGATGAAGACATCTATATTATCGAATTTAGCGACAGTCTTAAAACTTCATCGTAATTAATATTGTACATTTAAAGCATGACACATACGGATAAAATGTTGAGAGACGGTAGTCTCGAAGGTAAAGTAATTGTAGTAACAGGAGGCGGTAGCGGTCTTGGCAAATCCATGACTTCATATTTTTTAGAACTTGGCGCCAAAGTCGCTATAACTTCTAGAAATTTAGAAAAGCTTGAAGCAACAGCAAAAGAATTGAGCGAATCCACTGGAGGAGATTGTTTTGCTGTTTCTTGTGACGTTCGCATTTATGAACAGGTGGAAGAAATGCACAAAAAAGTCACTGATCACTTTGGATCAATAGATATACTTCTAAACAATGCAGCTGGAAATTTCATATCCCCTACTGAAAATCTATCGAGCAATGCTTTCGACACTATTGTTGACATCGTCTTAAAAGGAACAAAAAACTGCACAATGGTTTTTGGTAAAGATTGGATAAAAAGAAAAAAGAAAAATGTCAATGTGTTAAACATTGTGACGACCTATGCATTTACAGGTTCTGGCTATGTGGTTCCTTCAGCAACAGCCAAAGCAGGCGTGTTGGCTATGACTCGTTCATTAGCTGTTGAATGGTCAAAATATGGAATGCGCTTTAACGCTATCGCACCTGGTCCTTTTCCTACAAAGGGAGCTTGGGAGCGTTTACTTCCTGGTCCACTTGTGAAAAAGTTTGATCCAGCCAAAAAAGTGCCTCTTGGTCGTGTAGGTCATCATCAGGAATTGGCCAATCTATCTGCATATGTTGTCTCTGATTTTGGTGCCTATCTCAATGGAGAAGTTATAGTCCTTGACGGAGGTGAATGGCTAAAAGGAGCAGGACAGTTTAATATGCTCGATAAAATCCCTAAAGCACTCTGGATGTTATTGAAAAAAACGATGTTGAAAAAAAAGTAAATATTTTTAAATTCGCAGACTCCATTTCACCCTGTTAATTGTACATTTATACTTTACTTTAATATCGCCTCATGGGAAAAATTATAGCTGTANNCAAATCAAAAAGGTGGTGTTGGAAAAACCACAACTTCAGTTAATCTCGCTGCTTGCTTAGGAATACTTGAAAAATCAGTTCTTTTAATAGATGCTGATCCACAAGCCAATGCAACTTCTGCATTTGGATTAGAATTTGAAAATCATAACAAAGGAACCTATCAACTTCTTGAACACTCTGCGAAGCTAGAAGATGTAGCCATACAAACATCAACTACAAATGTGATGGTCGTTCCTTCTCACATTGATCTAGTTGCTATTGAGATTGAACTGGTAGATAAGCCAAGTAGAGAGTATATGTTGCGTCAGGCTCTCGAGGGAATCAAAGATCAGTATGACTTTATCATCATTGACTGTGCACCTTCTTTAGGGTTACTGACACTCAATGCCCTGACAGCTGCTGATTCTGTACTTATCCCAATTCAATGTGAGTACTTTGCTCTTGAGGGGTTGGGAAAGCTTCTAAACACCATAAAAAGTGTTCAACGCATCCATAATAAAGATTTAGATATTGAAGGAATGCTACTCACAATGTACGACTCTCGTTTACGCTTATCGAATCAGGTTGTTGACGAAGTCAAAAAACATTTCCACGAAATGGTTTTCAAAACCATTATACAACGAAACGTAAAGATTGGTGAAGCACCGAGTTTTGGCGAAAGCATCATCGATTATGACAGCACAAGCAAGGGTGCTGAAAATTACTTAAATTTAGCCCACGAGGTGATTTCAAAAAATAGTTAAGAAATGGCAAAAGCAAACAAACGACAAGCACTTGGCAGAGGTTTATCAGCCTTACTTGATGATTCTATCAATGTAAATGAATCATCGAATGCTGTTGTTGGAAGTGTCGTTGAGCTTTCAATTGACCAAATTGAAATCAATCCTTTTCAACCAAGAACAAACTTCAACCAAGAAGCCATTGAAGATTTGGCGACATCAATAAAAACGCTTGGTGTTATCCAACCGATTACCGTTCGCAAAATCGATGATAAATCATTCCAGTTGGTTTCTGGGGAGCGCCGTTTGCGTGCTNNCTCAAAGCGTAGGACTCACCACCATTCCTTCTTTTGTTCGTATTGCTGACGATCAAGAATCATTAGAAATGGCACTTGTAGAAAACATCCAACGAGAAGACTTAGACCCCATTGAAATTGCGCTTTCCTATCAACGTCTCATAGACGAAATTGGGTTGACTCAAGAACAAATGAGTGATCGTGTTGGAAAAAAACGTTCAACCATAACCAACTATATACGATTACTGCGCTTAGACCCAATTATTCAAACGGGAATGCGTGATGGATTCATTTCTATGGGTCATGGTCGCGCTCTGGTTACTATTGAAAGTCGTGCTGATCAATTAGCCGTTTACGAAAAAATCTTAGCTAAGGGATTGTCTGTTCGTGCAACAGAACAACTGACCAAAGAAAACAAACCAACAACACCGAAAAGAACCCCAACGGCAAATCCATACACCGAAAGTAAACTCAATATTTACAAAAAAATATTTGGTGATAAAGTAACAATTCAAGTAAACAGCAAAGGTGGTGGTCAGATCGTTGTGCCTTTTTCTTCTGAAAAAGAATTTCAAAAAATCACGAAAAGCCTGCAAAGTGAAGATTAACCTTGTGCTGCTAGCACTGTTGTGTTCTTTACTTGCTGAGAGTCAGCAGCAAAGTAACATAACTCCCAATTCGTTTGAGATCAACCCGTTACGTCCTGCAAAAGCTACTTTTTATTCGACTGTATTCCCAGGTTTAGGTCAAATTTATAACAAACGTTATTGGAAGTTACCTATTATTTACGGAGGGATAGGCGCATCAATTTATTACTACGACATTAACAACAAAAACTTTAAACGTTATAGAAATGCGTATAAGGGAAGAATTGCTGGTTATGATGATGATGAGTTTCAAGGCATCATTTCTGATGATGATCGTCTCATTGATGGAATGAATTTTTATCGAAATTATAGAGACCGATCCATGCTTTTTATTGTAGGGACATATTTGCTTAACATCCTTGACGCAAACATCGATGCGCATTTAAAACAATATAACTTAAATGAAAATCTGACGCTTCGCCCCTATTTTGAAAGCAAACAAATTATTGCAAACCATAATGTTGGGGTTTTGCTAACTATCAATTTTTAAATTTGTAAAATGGAAATCGCACTATTAGGATATGGACGTATGGGAAAAGCAATTGAAAAAATTGCCATCGAACGTGGTCATACCATCGTTGCTAAAATTGATAAGGACAACCATAACGAGTTATTTGATGCCGATGTAGCCATCAATTTTAGCGTGCCAGACGCTGCCTTCACCAACATTTCAAAAGCATTTGATAAGCAAATCCCTGTCGTGTGTGGCACAACAGGTTGGCTAGATCGCCTTGCTGAGATTGAAACACTATGCAAAGAAAAAGATAGCGGCTTTCTGTATGCCTCCAACTTTAGTTTGGGCGTGAATTTGTTTTTTGTTCTTAACAAAAAACTAGCACAATTAATGAAACAGCATGATTCTTACGATGTTGAGATTGAAGAAATTCATCACACCCAAAAAGTGGACAAACCAAGCGGAACAGCAATTACCTTAGCTGAAGGAGTTTATGATGAAGAATCAAAGAAAAGCTGGCATTTGGCTGAGCAAGGTGGAGAGGGCATTCCCATTTTATCTCTTCGACAAGACGATGTTCCTGGAACACATACCGTTCAGTACACATCAGCTATTGACGATATATCAATTACACACACCGCCCATAACCGAACAGGGTTTGCCTTTGGCGCCGTGCTTGCTGCAGAATGGATACACAACAAAAAGGGTATCTTTAGCATGCAAGATGTATTAGGATTATAAACTATGAACACCTTCCCCTCTTAAACTCATAAAAACTATTATACAATGACAATTTCGCAGTGGCTCCTTTTTATCGCAATTGTTCAGCTAATTCATTTCTTTGGTACGTGGAAACTCTACCAAAAAGCTGGTTTTAAATCTTGGCAAGCTGCTATCCCAGTGTATAATGCCATTGTCTTGATGCAAATTATCAATCGACCGAAGTGGTGGGTGGTCATGCTATTTATACCCATCATTAACCTTATTATTTTCCCTGTTGTATGGGTAGAAATCGCACGATCATTTGGCAAAAATAGCACAACTGACACCCTACTAACATTGCTGAGCTTTGGGCTGTATATCTATGTCATAAACTACAGAGATCAATCAGATTATATCGAAAACAGAAGCTTGCAGCCAAGAACTGCTTTTGGAGAATGGTTTAGCTCTATCCTTTTTGCTGTTGTGATCGCAACTTTAGTCCACACCTATTTTATTCAACCATATATTATACCAACTGGATCTTTAGAAAAAACCCTTCTAACTGGCGATTTTTTATTTGTTAGTAAGTATCACTACGGCGCTCGAGTACCGCAAACTGCGGTTTCATTCCCGATGGTACACGACACCATTCCAGTTGCAAAAATAAGGTCATACCTCAAAAATCCGGAAATTCCCTACATGCGCCTCCCTAGATTGCAAAAAATAAAACGGAACGAAATTGTTGTTTTTAGTTGGCCCGCAGATACCGTTAGGCAATTTTTCAAGAAAGAAGCTAGAGTTGATAAGCCTATTGACAAAAAATCAAACTATGTCAAACGTTGCGTTGCAATACCAGGAGACACTCTAGAAATTATCGATGGCATCATTCACATCAATGGTGAACAAACTGTATTGCCAGACCGTGCAAAACCCCTCTACGGATATACCGCTTATAGTAAAACAGGGATTTCAGCAAGGGAACTTATCAAACAAGGGATAAAAGATTTAAACCGTAGATTTCGTATCGAAAATGATATTACTCAACAACAGCTAAACGCTTTGTTTGCTAACAATATCAATGTCATTCGACAAGGGGATATGCTTATTGCCATTACTGGTTCTAGAGGAATCCCAAGAAGTCTTATTCGCAAAGAAAGGTTGCGTGTAACCGAGTTACGCGAAACAAAAAAGACAGTTTTCCTTACGCTTGATGAAGCTAACTCACTTACAAATAATATTTCATTGGATAGTTTAGTGCGAAACATCAACCAAACAAAAACGTATAACACAAACTTTTTTCCAAACGATATACGCTACAATTGGAATGAAGACAACTTTGGCCCTATCGTAATGCCAAAGCAAGGAATAACCGTGGTGATAACAAGGGAGAACATTGCTTTGTACAAGAAGTTGATTAGAGATTACGAAAACAAATCACTGGAAGAAATAAACGGGACATACTATATCGATGGTAAAGCAACAGATACCTATACTTTTGAAAAAGATTACTTCTGGATGATGGGTGACAACAGACATCGTTCAGAGGACAGCAGATTTTGGGGATTCGTTCCCGACAATCATATCGTAGGAAAACCAATATTTATTTGGATGAGTATTGATGGCATCAACGATGGGATTTCCAATTGGAAGGTTCGATGGGATCGTGTTTTTACAACCACAAATGGAGATGGAGAACCTGTCTCCTATCGTTGGCATTTGTTAGCTGGATTGATAGTTTATCAGTTGGTCGTCAGATTTCGAAAGCGACGTAAAAAATAATGACGCCTACCCTACTTTCTGTAGCGTATGCGGCGCCTATTTCACATTGGGTTCCTCTTTGTAAAGAAGAATCAGTCATTTGGGAAGTCGAAGACTTTTACCAAAAGCAAACATACAGAAACCGACTTTTTATTCATGGAGCCAATGGAAAACTTATGCTGAGTATTCCGATTGTTCATCTCGGTCACCAAGGGCATCAGAAATACAATCATGTTCAAATTGCAAATGAATTTCCTTGGCAAAGAAATCATTGGAAATCAATACAAGCCGCTTATCAGTCCTCCCCATTCTTCGAATACTACGAAGATGAATTTGCTCCACTCTACAATAAAAAATACTCGAGTTTAATGAGCTTTAATATGGAGATGATACATACCATTTGTTTGGTCTTAGAACTGAAAACTCCTAAAGAAACAACAAAGAGTTACACGACAGATTCAAGTGATAATGATATGCGCTACTTGATCAATGCAAAAGCACTACCCCCAAAAGAGGTGCCAAAATATACACAGGTTTTTAGTGATAAAAATGGATTTATTCCCAACCTAAGTATTTTAGATGTGCTTTTTAATCTCGGACCCGAGACCGTTTCAATTCTACGCTCGCTCTAATTTTTATAACTTTACTAAAAAATAGTCCCCATGTTTAAACCAAAAGTTATTGGAATAGGTGGAATTTTCTTTAAAGCCAAAAAACCATCCTCCCTAAAAAAATGGTACAAAGATCATCTTAGTTTTAATCTCAATCCGTACGGCTCTTCCTTTGAGTTTTGAAATGCAAATGACCCAAATAAAGTTCAATATTTCCTATGGTCAATCTTTAAGAACAATACGGATTATTTTTCTCCCTCTAAAAAAGACTTTATTATTAATTATCGGGTTGAAGATATTGAAAAAACAGTGATGTATTTACAAATTATCGGAACCAAAATTGTTGATGAAGTCACAACGTACCCTAATGGAAAGTTTGTACATATACCTGATCATGAGGGGAATGCTATTGAGCTTTGGGAGGCTAATGATGACTTATTTAGCGATTTGATGGGACCAACAAACAAATAAAAAAAAGCAGGCCGTAAGCCGGATTCTGTCGTGCCTTATCATTGATCTCGACCCAACATTACTGTGGGGTTCTAGCCGCCTACCCACCAGCTCAAGAGCGCTTCTTTCAGACGCTGGTTTACTTGGCGTTTCACCGTATAGAGTTTACCTGGTTTCACTACAGCCGAACTGTACATTCTTTNNCGACGGGCGTTACCCGCTATACTGCGCTATGGTGTCCGGACTTTCCTCTACTTTTTACAAAGTAGCGATAAGGTGGCCTGCGGTACAAAAGTACAAGTTTTACCGTTGATAAACACATCGACTTTAAAAGGAATTATCCGCTTGTAATTAATATATTTGTCTTTGTGGAGCCATTTGTTGTATCAGCACTTAAATATCGACCACAACGATTCGATGACGTCGTTGGACAACANNTCTATTACACAAACTTTAGAGAACGCGATTGCTAAAGATCACCTCGCACAAGCATTATTGTTTTGTGGACCTCGAGGCGTTGGTAAGACTACTTGTGCACGTATCCTCGCAAAAAAAATTAATGACAGTGATGAATCTCCTTCATCAGATAATGATTTTGCGTTCAATATTTTTGAACTGGACGCCGCTTCTAACAACTCTGTCGAAGACATCCGAAACCTCATTGATCAGGTTCGTATTCCCCCTCAAGTTGGAAAGTACAAAGTCTATATCATTGATGAAGTCCATATGCTTTCCCAAGCTGCATTTAATGCCTTCTTGAAAACATTGGAAGAACCACCTGCCCATGCCATTTTTATATTGGCAACAACAGAAAAGCATAAAATCATTCCGACAATTTTATCACGTTGTCAAATTTTTGATTTTAAGCGCATCGGAGTTACGGATGCCAAAAACTATTTGCAAAAAATTGCTGATAATGAAGGGATAAATGCTGAAGAAGAAGCACTGCAACTCATTGCCCAAAAAGCCGATGGCGCAATGCGAGATGCACTTTCTATCTTTGATCGAGTAGTAAGCTTTTCAAATCAAAATATTACGGCAGAGAGCGTGTCAATTAACTTAAGTATTCTCGATTTTGACACCTACTTGGGGGTCACCAAACAACTCATTGATGGTGACATTCGTGCAGCGATTTTAAGTTTTGATCAGGTTCTCACCAAAGGATTTGACGGCCACCAGTTTATTGTTGGGCTTGCAAGTCATTTTCGTGACCTTTGGATGTGCAAAAATGAACAAACACTCAAACTCCTTGAGGTTGGAGAGTCGACACAGAAAAAGTATGCCGTTCAAGCTAAAGAGGTAGCTATTCCCATGCTAGAAAAAGCCATTGCAATCACCAACCAATGTGATTTACAATACAAAACCGCAAAGAATCAACGCCTACACGTTGAGCTTTGTTTAATGCAAATTGCTTCATTAGATTCTGAAAAAAAAAAGGATAATCCCTACATAAAGCCACCCGAAAGTATAGCTACACCTACAACAAGCACCCCTAAAACAACTGCACAAACTCATGATTCTCAAACAGAAAATCCTGTGGCAGAAACAACGCATGTCGTAAAGGATCAACCTCAAAAAGACTACAAGCAGCCCGAAACTGAAACAAAATCTGTTGTTGAAGAACCCTCACCTACCCCAAAAGCTGAACAACCGGAGTCTTTAAAGGTAGAAGAAAAAAAGAATGCTGTTGATCTAAAGATCAAAGCAGAAGGTGTTTCTGGCTTGTCTTTGTCGAGCATCTCCTTTCAAAAAAAACACAAAGCAAAAAATAGCTCTGACGAACCAACCACCAACCGTAACTCGTCTGTTAGCCAAGATGAACTCGAAAAAGCATGGACGCTATTTGTCGAAAAAATGGAAGCAAGAGGAGAATATAACCTTGCTGCTCTATTAAATCTTGATACACCAAGGCTGAAAAGTAAAACAGAAATTCATCTCACATTCCCCAACAAAACCAACAAACTAGAACTCGAAAGCTCAAAGACTAAAGTTCTTACCTTTTTGTTTGATAAATTGGAAAACGATTTCCTGACTTTTAATATCATTGTTGATACGGAAGAAGAACAAAAATATGTTTATACGCCCAAAGATAAATACGAAGAATTGGTGAAAGCCAACCCGCTAGTAGATGCTATGCGTAAAGATTTTGATTTAGACCTATAATGATGCTTGGATTACAGCTGCCTACAGACCCTAGATGGGTGAATATTGTTGAAAAAAATATCGAAGAAATTTTGATTGATCACGCCTATTGTGAACAAAAAGCAGCGAGTACAGCCATTTCCTTTATCATTGGTTTTCCTGAAAAAACCGAACTGGTACAAGCCATGATTGATTTGGTTACTGAGGAAATGAGTCATTTTAAAATGGTGCATGATATTATCATAGAAAGTGGGTTTTCTCTCGGTCGAGAACGCAAAGATGAATACGTCAATCAACTGATGCAGTTTTTCCCCAAAGGCGGTAGCCGAGAAGTTCATTTGGTGCATAAGTTGTTGTATGCCGCTTTGATTGAAGCACGGAGCTGTGAGCGTTTCCGTTTGCTTTCAGAAGAGTTAGAAGACAAAAAACTCGCTCGTTTTTACAAAAAACTGATGATTAGCGAAGCGAATCATTATACCATGTTTTTACAGTTTGCCCGCACCTATGGCGGACGCGAACAAACCGATCAAAAATGGAAAGCCCTCCTCGCCTTTGAGGGTGAATTGATCAAAAGCTTTAGCAAAAACGAAACGATGCATGGGTGAAGGTGTCGAGAAAGATTTAGGTCAGCCAAAGGCTGAATGTGATCCAACGGTATAGTATATGAAAAGTAGCAGAATAAAAACGCTTTTACTTTCAATTTAAAAACAAAGATAGCAGAAAAGCACAAACTTTGTAGTTTGCACTGAACTGCTATTTTTTATATACCGTTTTGTGTACAGTTTTATACTTTCTTCTCTCCGATTGTTTTAATTATAAAGCTTAAACTGATGTAGGTCAGTATTCCAATGATTAAAATTGAAAGTATTAATTTCAAAATATTAATTTCAGAAAAATTTTTAATCACATATATTATTAAACTTGAAGAAAGAAATAAAAAAAGCATTGTTCTTGGGAATGTCATTTTATATTTAAACATAATAGCTTATTTATTAAATTAATACCAACCCAACCTAAAGCTCTTGATGCGATTTTTCTAATTGCTTTTTTAGCAATCTGTTTTGTTACTTTTCCATTAAACAATTCAATCACAGCATCAATACCAACAGCCCTTAATGCACAATCATAACCGTCTTGCGCATACATACTAGATACAAATAACCCAGATAAATTCATTGCAACTTCATTGTTGTTAGTTTTTACAGACAATAAAGCCAAACCTAATATAGCTATTCTTGGGTCTTCAGGGTCTAATTCTTCTGCAAAATCTGATTCACTAATATCATACGCAGAAAATAACTCTTTAGAACCTTGAATTAGGGGTCTTAAAACTTCTTTAGCCTCTTCTTCTTCCGAATTTGACCCTTTAGCACCTAAAGTATTATTATGTTTTAAAGCCATATTTTCAAGTTTAACAGTTGTGGTTTTAGCTAAACTTTCAAACTTTTCTAGAGCTATTTGTTGTTCAGAGTTTTCAAATATTTCGTTATCAGTTTGACAAGATTGAACTACGAATACAACTCCAAATAATAATAATTTAATAGTGAAAATTGCAAACATTCCTTTTGCAAATTTGTTTAATCCATTTTTCATATTCTATGATTTTTAAAGAAAAGCTATTTTCTTTTTAGACTTTTAAAAGTTAATAATTTTTTCTACTCTTTCGATTTTCGTAACTCGGTTTACTTTTTCTTTTATTTCGGTTTCTACTTTCACATTTTCCGGTTTTGGATGGTCAGTCCGTATTTTTGACCGTTATGTTTTGTTAAATTGTACACAACGACCCCGCTAAACGGAGTTAGGTTCTGGGTTTTGTAAATCATGAGCTTGCTCTTGATTTGTAAAAGACAAGAAGAACCTAACCAAATTGTGTTTTAGCATATGTAGGATTGCGTTTTGCTCGATGCCAGTCTTTGGCTGTATGTAGGTTTTAATGCTCATAAAGCAATTTGGTTTAGCGGGGTCGTTGGATTACATTTTCAAAGGGGCGGGAACATGCCTAGGGCATGTGTATCAACTTTGGTCAGCCAAAGGCTGAATGTGATCCAACAATTGAATATACGCATTGCGTATATCCAACCTTTATTTATGTCGTATATCAAACCTCCCTAAACTGTAAACTATAAAAAAAGCGAAATCAATTTGTTGATCCGGGCAAACGATTTAGGGCGTTTGTGGGTACAATTTAATCATTTTTGTTGAATAATGACTCAACAAAAAAGAAGGACTACCCCTTCTCCTTATAGAGCAACTTTACCATCCCATCGGCGAGTCCGACTTTGGGGACATGAATCTGCGATGAGTTGGAGTGCTTCATGCCCATAAGGTATATTCGGGTGGCTTGCTCGATCACATCCGCACGGTCGGCGTTAAAACTAAAATACACCATCATTTGCTTGGGGCCCATCGATTGAAAGGTTTTGTATTTTTCCTTGACAAAGTCATAGGACAAGGGCACTCCAGCACTGTTTCCCGATAGTTTAAACAGAGAGTTAATCGTTCCGCCAGAACCCAACACCGACATTTGTTCGTAACCAGAAGTGTGTTTGATAATCCAACGCTTATAGGAATCCCACACTTGTTTGTTCACCATATTTTTCAGCAATCGAACAGTTCCAATCTTAAAGGATTTAGAGACAATAATCTTTCCATGGCTATACACGGTCAGTTCTGTGCTACCACCACCAACATCTACATATAGATAGTTTTGATCTGGTTTTACAATTTTATAAAGGTCAGTAGACGCAATGATTTCAGCCTCACGATAACCATCAATGATTTCGATATGTATCCCCGTTTTGGAAAGGATTTCTTTGGTAAGCTGCTGGCCGTTTGTGGCTTCACGAAGCGCAGAAGTAGCATAGGCAAGATGACGATCCACATGATGTACCTTCATCAGAAGCTTAAATGCCTTGATCGAATCAATCATACGTTTTTTATTCGTCTTTGATATTTCTCCAATAACGAACGCATCTGATCCCAAACGAATAGGAACTCGAACCATCGCATTTTTAGTAAACAAAGGCTCCTTGTCTTTTCGCTCAATGATGTTCATGATCAACAGTCGTATGGCATTTGATCCAACATCAATAGCGGCATACTTCTTAATCTTCAAGGGAAAGCTTGTTTTTGTAGTGGTTATAGATTTCAATTTGAGACCGTTGACGCTTATCGGATGAAGATTTGTACATGTTTGGGGTAGTTCCGTTTAAAATACGAGCCTTTGCATTATCATTCCAAGTCATCGAAAAATTAGCGATAAGGTCGCTTTTGATTTCAGCGTCATAGATAGGGCAAGACACCTCTACCCTATTTTCGATATTTCGTGTCATCCAATCTGCAGAGGAGATAAAAACATGTGGATTCCCATCATTTTCAAAAATCATTAGGCGTGTATGTTCTAAGAACTTGTCCACAACGCTAATCACTTCGATATTTTCACTCATGCCTTTAACGCCGGGGATCAAGCAACAAACTCCTCGAATAATAAGTTGGGTTTTCACACCAGATCGGCTCGCATTATAAAGACTTTCAACCATCGAATAATTGGTCAAACTATTCATTTTTAGACGAATCATTCCTTTTTTTCCGCTCTCTACATTCTTGATCTCACTTTTTATTAAGGAAGTGAAATAAGATGCTGTCTTATGAGGAGAGATTACCAAGTGCTTGTATTTGTTAATGCGATAACTCGCGTCTAGGAATTGAAAAACCTTATCAACTTCTTTAAGAATTGGCTGATAGGCCGTAAACAGGGTGTAGTCTGTGTAGAGCTTTGCCGTAGATTCATTAAAGTTTCCAGTACTAACAATGCCATATCGCTTGAGCTTATCCCCTTCTAATCGATGTACAATACAGATCTTGGAGTGCACTTTCAATCCAGGAACGCCAAAAATGAGTCTAATACCCTCTTTTTTCATTTCCTCGGCGTAGCGAATGTTGGCTGCTTCATCAAAACGCGCTTGCAGTTCAATTTGAACGGTCACGCGCTTTCCGTTTCTAGCGGCTTGCACCAGTGAGCTCGCTACGTTCGAAAGTTTAGACAGTCGATAAATTGTAATGGATATGCTTTTAACTTTAGGGTCTATCGCTGCTTCACGAAGAAATTTTACCAAATAAGCAAAAGAGTGATAAGGTGTGGCCATCAATCGATCCTTAACAGCAATCTGGGAAAACATACTCCGATTTAAATCAAAATCGACAATTGGTAATGGTTCCAAAGGTTGGTAGCGTAAGTCTGTACGTCCCAGATCAGGGAAATTCATATAATCTCTTCGGTTATGGTATCTGCCACCGTTTATAACACTGTCACGATTGTCGATTTCTAGTCGATTGAGAAGTAATGAAAGTGTGTCTTCAGCGATCTCTTTATCATACACAAATCGAACTGCCTCACCGTGGGAGCGATCTTTTACACTTTCTGCCACTTTCTCTACATAACTTTTCGAAAAATCATCGTCGATATCCAGTTCGGCATCTCGACTAAACTTAACCATATGCGCCTCCATTTTATTGCACTGAAACACATCAAAAATGGTGGAGAGCTGCGTTCGAATTAAATCGTCAAGCATCATCACTTGGGTCTTTCCTTTCACAGAGGGCAGAACAACAAAACGATTTAAAGAAGATGGAATTTCAATCAATGCATATTGAACAGGGTCCAAATAGGGATGACTCTCAGTAACAAGCTCCAAACGTACTGCCAAATAAGCATTGCTATCCTTAATGCGTGATATCGACTGAATATCATT
>ENA-UZXB01001767-UZXB01001767.1-metagenome-genome-assembly--contig:-Day-2-1m-contig-1767_pt1 | contig 16116 bp, 17 predicted proteins | sample MGYA00260339_ERZ794899 | MGnify/ENA metagenome assembly ERZ794899 | reverse complement strand
CATCCTTTTCGGAAAATGATGATGAAGACTATCCAGAAAAAGAAATTAAATATGATGATTTTGGTAATATTGTTTAAGCTAATGCCCTTTCTTTAATTCGTTTTTCGTATTGTTCCATAACATTTTCTTCTATATTCGATTGATATATTTTTTCAGGTTCACAGAAAGCCTGGTAATAATCGTTCATTTTATCACTAGAAAAATCATCCACTTTTTCTATTGTTAAGTCTAAATTACTATCTAAATAATATGGTGAAGGTTTAGGTTCTTCATATATTATTATGTCCTTACTAAATTCATTTGTATTTTTAGTAACTAATTTTTCTTCACGAGGTCCGCTGTCCATTAAATGTCCATAGCCTTGATTACGAAAACAGTCGTTTGTATAAATTGTTTCAGTTGTTTCTTTTAGCGACCGCTCAAACATTTCATCCAATATTTCAGTACAAGAAGGCATAGGTATTTCTGTTTGAGCCTGGCAAAAATCGTTAAATTCCTGCTCTAATTCTTCATATGTTTTGTTGGATTTATACTCTAGTTGTTCTTTAACGAAGTTATATGATTTTATAACCATATTAATCTCTTCTTTTGAACCACCTTTATCTGGGTGACACAGTAATGCTAAAGAGTAATATTTTTCTTTTAATTCTTTCAAGGAACTTTCCAGAGTAACACCAAATAATCCAAAAGGGTCCAACGTTTCATCCATTTATAGAACTATATAGAAAAAAAAACGAAAATATTTACTAAAATTAAAATACATTTAATTAAAATACATTTAATTAAAATACATTTTAATTAATTACTTAAAATTATTTTCTATGTAGTATTATAGGCGAATTATTTTTATATATAATTATATATAAATTATATTTCAACTCACATAAATTTATTTTTTTGTAATTTGATAAACAATTATTAGAAATATAGTCTAGGAACTGATCTATTATCAATAATTGTAAAATTACGATATCAGCACATTAATTATAAAATGGAAAAAAAGGAGTTTATTATAAGACCTGGGAAAGGCCTATTTACTCCTCCTGATGGTAGTAGCGACGATGACGACGACAACTACGATGATGACGGATAGTTTGAGATAAGTTTCTAATTCAACCCAAGTGCTATGTTAGAGGCTTAATACATAATAGATAAATTTGTTTACTAACTGGATATTTGTTTGTGATGTATATATAGGTAGAGGCAACTGTAAAGACGAAGGTTAATGTATAGGTAAAGACGAAGGTTAATGTATAGGTAAAGATGACGGTTAATGTATAGGTAAAGATGACGGATAAAATATAAATAAAAATAAAAATATAAATATAAATAAAAATATAAATACGGATTCATTTTCGTGTATACAGAGCTTGGAGCTCAATATGATTGTTTTTAATAAAAAATGATCTAACAAGAAAAAATTTTTTGTTGGATAATAAAATATTTTAATTGGAACTAATTCCACTATTTTTACTAGATAGATTCACATTTGTTTTTTTTCTTCTTATTCCAGTATTGCTTCTTATTCCAGTATTGCTTCTTATTCCAGAATTGCTTCTTATTCCAGAATTACTCGATTGATTTTTTTTCATTACTATTTGCCTTCTTATTTTTTCGAGCAATTCCTTTTGTGGATTTTCAAGAGTAAAATTTGTCTTATATTCAATAATTTGTTCTTTTAATTCTTTAGAAATATTATCGGTAGTAGTAAGAATATAATTGTTTATATCTTTCATATTTTCCATTATTGACTTACCTGTTTTATGACTCATTGATAAATCCTTTTGATATTTTTCTATTATTTCCTTTACTTTTTTTTGAAAATCATTTTTTAGTCTAAACTCTTCTATTATTCTTAAAAGTTCTTTATAGGATTTACCAATTAATAGTAAAGATATTTTATTCATTAAATCATCATCAACAGAAATATAATCATTGATAATTATTCCTCTTCCAGAAGTAGATTCTAAAAACCGATTCATTTGATATATTATCAAAGCGCTCATAAATAATTGAGCTAATTCATTTGCTTTTTGATGTATTATACTTCCACCAGTTTGTTTAATAAGTCGTTTTGTGTGTTTCATTGGCTTCGATAATGACGTTGAAGTTGAATATTTTTTAGTATTTTTTTTGGTTTTTGTTTTTAAAGAAGTCTGATTATCATTAATTTTTGGATATATTTCCTTTTTACTTAATTCTTTTTTATAAAAAATTGCTAATTCATCTATAATATACTTAAATCGTATTCCTGTATTTCCAAAACCATAATCGTGAAATGTATCAACTAATACTACCATTTTCCAAGCTAACATATCATAATCATCTGCTGATTTGGGTTGTTTATGTTGATCATCACACCAATATTTAGTATCATTCTCATTATTTAAATACCCACTTATACTTTTATTTATTCTTGGTTTGGTTGGTCCATTCATATGGGATTTAGCTAATGCTCTAAATACACAATCACCTACAAATGCGGGTCTATCTTTATCAACTTTTACAATATTTTTACTATTATCGAAATTAGCAGAATTTGCTTCTAAATATTGCGTAGTATCCCCAGATGTTTTCCCCAAGAAACATCCATAAAATTTATTTAATAAGGATCTTCCTCCAGGTTTCATTATTATGTCTCCTTGTTCATCATAATTCATAAACTCAGTATTTAGAAGCACTTCTATACGTTTAAAGTTTTCACGATTTGTTCTTCTAAACAGTCCAATTATTTCATTAGATTGTCCTTCAATCATAATATGATTAATCTCATCCTCAAATAAAACCTGGAAAGCACGTATGGCTACATTTGCTGCTTCTAAATAATCTGTTTTTATTAACGATGTTTTTATTTCTTCTAATCCTTCTCTAGTTCTGGTTTTTGGATTATACAATTTTAAATTTTTATTATTGAATTTTAAATCTATTTTTATGTTGACATTAGTATTTTTTACATTAAAACTATATTCGTCATCACTATCAAATTTCCAATCATATGATAATACTTGACGACCTTTGATGCTTTCTATTTCTTTATTTAAACAATTTGTATTTGTCCATCCATCTACATAATTACCCCCCGAACATAACGGTTTGAATTTCTTTACTGAATCATTATTATGATAATTAACACCATTATCTATAACATATGTATCATTGGGTTTCAATGGTATTGATTTATTAGTTTGATGTATATTTCCAATATAAATATTTTTAGGTAATGTCATAGCAATAATTTTAAGTAAACTATTCTCCCAATCCGAATCTAAATTTAGTAGTATCTTGGAATTATGATTTAAGTTTTTATAATATTGGCTGTTTTTAAGAAAATTTTTATTGTTTTGTCTAACTTCATTTAAGTCATCAACATAAGAATTTAAATTTATTTTTATATTATTTGAAACGAACCCATAAAGTTTTTTCAAGATTAAACTAATAATTCTTATTGAAGGTTTATCTTTGACCAAGTCATCATCTTTTTTTGATATATTGTAAATTTCTGGATATTCACTTTGAATAGTTTTGATTATATAAAACCCAATACTTCCTAAAAACATATTAGATACTTCTTTTATTGGTTGTGTTAAAATACCACCCTCCTTTTCTGTTATAATGTTATTGATAATAAAAAAATATTCCTTGATTTTCTTTCGTAAACTTATATATTTTCTTAACATATCAAAATACAGTCCTTCATTTTGAAATGGCATAATAGGTTTTCTCGATATTTGTTTTTGTCCTAATTTTTCCAATACATTAATCATATTGGTGTATGCATCATTTAGTTCCTCTATTTGACTTTTGATAAAAAATTCAATATCATTTTCTTTGATTAAGTTAGTATTAAGTGAAATAATATTCTTATTATTAACTTTATAACTATAGTTTAAAAAATCTACTAACTCTATAGGTTCCATTTTTTTCATAGAAGGATACCGATTAAGAATATATTTAGTATCAAATAGGTTTTCATCACTACCGAAGTTAATTAATTCATTATATGTTCTTTCAACATCTTCATAAAATGTCTTCAAATTATTTTTCAGGGTTTCATCTGTATTTTCCAATATAACTAATGATAAAATTTGTCTAAAATTATCTTTATAAAAGTTAATAGTCTTCTTTTCCTTAGTTATCCCTTGTCCGGACTTATATGTTCTAGATTTAGTCAATTGTAATCCCTTTTGGGTCATTAATTCACCGAGTGCTGTACTAGTTCTCTTTAAAGTAGATTTTTTTGCGGTAGAAGTTAAACTTTTGGGAATAGTTAACTTAGAAGTCATTATAATATATATGTTATAATTAATAATTAATAAAAATAAAAATAATTAACAAAGTCTTTCTTTGCGCATTTCTTCTGGACATTGGTCTAGATTATTTTGAAATTTTTCTAAGTCATATACGATACCACGTTTGGGACCACGACAAACTATTCTTTCATTATCTTTATTTATAACTTGTCCCAATTGAGCGCACCCATCTACATATACTTCATCTTGAAAAGTTTCTACAAACATATTTTTTAATAAATATGAAATTAAAGCTAAACTAAATACAATTAAAACGACATTTAATGAGCACATATTATAAAATAAAACAATAAAATAAATATATATAATTTGATGTATTTACAAACAAGGAAAAGCATATCCATCTGTAGAACCACACTGATATTTATTACCATTAGGATCGGTTATAACTTCGCCTTGATTATCACCAGAACATTCCATAATATTAGTAACACCTGTGGCTGATGCGTTACATACGTCTTGAAAACGTTCGCGAACACGTTTTACTAAAAGCCCTAACAATAATACAATTGCTACAACCAATAATACATTATTTACTAAATCAATATTGATTTTAATACCTTTCATAGATTTCATAGATTTACTAACCATTATAGAATACTATTACAAAAAAATTGAATCTATACAATAAAAATATTAATTATTACATACTATTATGATTTACATCTACTCTATAAAAGGTATATGGAAATTGGAACTAGATTCTAATATTCAAACAATTATCGACCTGAAAAACGCATATATTCAAAAATATCCCGAATTCAATCTCGATAATATTCAAATTTACGACGATACACGTACTCTTCTATACGACCAAGACTCACTTAATATTAATATTAATCCTAAGTATTTTCTCGTAATTCGGCCAATAGTATGTCATCTACATCAATAATGCGAAGTAAATTTAATTACTTTGGAAATATTGAAAAACTTGTAGGTATTCTGAATAAAATTAAATGTAAAAATGAGAACACATTTATGATAAGCGAAAATAATATATTGTTAGAATTAATTTTCAAATATAACACCATCGATGAAAATAACGAACATTATGATAATATATTCACTAAAGAACAACATATTGATTTTATAATTGAAGAAATTAAAAAAATAAATATTAAAGGTACTATTTCATTAAGAAAAACATATGGAAATACATATATATATTAGACTGTAACTATAATTAATGAACCTACTAGTGTTACTAATAGTAATAACATAATAGCCAATATTAATAAACTATAATAATACATTACGTCTCTTCCCCAGGTTCCAGAACATTCACATTTTTTATTTACTAAATTATGGACATATGAAACTACTACACCAATATATACTAAATTTAACAATCCTGCTAATGGTAATACATATTTTACTAATAAAGGTGATTTTTTAGGTACAACTATCATTAAAAGCGAAAAAACTATTAAAACTACACTATAATATTTAATTATATCACGTCTTACATCGCTTGAACATTCACATTGTTTTCTTTCTAGTTTTAATACAAAATTCAAGAAAATACCTTGAATAACTAAAGTCATTAAAAATGGCAAAATTTGTCCTGTATTAATCATTTATAATTTATAGTAATATTTTTTATTCGAAAAATGTAAGATTAAATATGATTATACATAATGCGTGAAGGATTTTTAAAACTTTACCCATGTTAGAAGTTATAGTCATATCACCTAAACCAACAGTTCCATGAATAATAGTTGTCATATAAATATAGTCTAATGGACTAGCTTCATAATTTTCTTTTTGGTTTGTAAAATGTATTTCACTTGATGGTATTAAGAAGTAATATAAACATAAAAATATCAAATATATATATAAATTCATTTCTAAAAGAAATAATTTATTTGGGAGCCTTAATATCATTTTATTTACACTATTGGGGTTCGATAAATAAGAAAACATATAATAATATATATATATTATTTAATATTTTTACATCTTAACATATTTTCGCGTAAATAACATACTAATGATAAACGCGTATAATCTTTAGTTCTAGGGATTTGTTTAGTATTTGCGTGCCATTCGTGAACATCCATAGCCAAAAAATCACCATTTCTTACATCAACCGCAACACCATATTGTGGAAACCCTGTATAACCACCATCATATTTTCCGTTTGTATCTTCAATCACTACCAAGTTACCGAACCCATCTCTATAATCCCCCGCATCTTTATGGAGAGCTGTTTGCCAATTATAATTTATAGTGACCGTACTAAAACTAGTTTCTGGAATTACAAACTTTGTTTCGTTAGCACGTTTATATTGCGCATTATAATTACTTGGCATAAGACGCTTAAATTGTTTATCTATTTTTTGTATTAATGGCACAACATTATCCCATTTTTCTACTTGTTGTGATGTAAACGCAGTTGTTCTACAAGGTGGCGCGGTAGTTCCCAAATTACGGTCTCGTTTATCAAAAAATCCAATAATATTACTATGAGAAATATTACCGAAACTATTATTAATAAACCCACCAGTTGTTTTTGATTTATATCCTTGAATGCGGAATTTACTTACTTTTTTATCATCGAATTGTTTCATTTCGTTCGCATATTTCGGCAATTTCGATAAATCTATCACACCAGCAGAAGCACCTCTATTATCATGAGTTTTCATAGCGGCTTTTTTGAGATTCACCATTCCCTTTTCCGTTAAATTTTTAGGTAATACATTTTTACGATATTTTAATAATAATATCAATTTGCCTTCTGGAGTTTTCCTATATACATCACAATCGCTTTTTACTATGGTATCAAAATCTTTTTCTTCAAAATATTCACCTTCTTTGGATTTCATATATTCATCACTATACTTAGGTTCAACAATAATAGTCTTTACTTTATTTTTTTTTAATGACCGTGTTTTTCTCTTTAATTTTTTAGCGTTATTCTTTTTTGTATAAGGCATTACTTGTAATATCATTAGAAATAATATTCGAAACTTTTGAAAAATAATATAAGTGTTATGATTAATCCAATAAACGCATATATTGGAAACATATGTTTTTTCTCCTTTTCATTTCCATTTTCATTTCCATTTTCATTTCCATTTTCATTTCGTTTCTTTTTGGAGTAGTAATAGTAAATCATAGTAGCATTAACACTAGCAAATATGAACAATGCCACTGTATTTGATACATTAACTAATTGTTCTAAAACATTACCTTTTAATAAAGTCAATGCGAACCCAGAAATAAACAAAGCTATTAACGAATTAATAGGTGTTGATTTATATAATTTTCCAAATAAACTCGGAATTTTATTCATTGAAGCCATTTTCATCATTAATCTTGAACGCGAATACAATATTACTATTAATGATGTTAAACCACTCAAGATTGATATTATATTTAATATATTCTCACCTAAAGTCCCAAATAATTGTTTGTATCCTTCGGCAACAGGGGACACACTATTACTGCTCTTAGTAATACCCAATAATACGATTGTTGCTATAGTGATTAATACATATACAATTCCAGACAATCCTAAAGATCCTACCATACCCTTAGGTATATCTGAAATATTTTTAGCTTCTTCAGTTAGGTTTACTAATGATTGAAAACCATTAAATGGTAACGCTGTTATAAATACCGCTCTAATTAAATCATATATTTCATTTTTATTTTTAGGAACAAGTTGGAGTTGATTATAATTAGTTCCTTTTATTAATGCCCCACCAATAAAGGCAAATAATCCTAAATTTATAAATACGTTTATAATATTGTTTAGTGACGCTGTGCTTTTCCCTCCAGTTATATTTATTAAAGTTGGAATACCTATAAAGACTAAATTTTTAATAATATTTGGAATTTTATTTTTATATAAATTAGCGAAATTTGTTAAACTCAATACAATAAATGAACCTAATGCTATACCTTCAATTAAATGTCCATATAACATTGAAGAAGCAAATATTTCTACACCAGTTTTATTCCATCCCTTAAAAACTTCTTTTATATATTTGTATTCTCCTTCATTTCCTGGAAAAGCGTTATTCAAAACACTATAACTGAAACAAGTACATACACTTATTATTAATCCTATAACAAAAGCTAACCAGGAATAACCTTTTGAATATTTTATTATTAATGGCAATAAAGAAAAAATACCAGCTCCTACAATATAACCATATCCAGCACCTAAAATATCAACTAGATTTAATGTTTTTTTTAATTCAGACATATAATTAATATAAATAAAAATAAAAATAAAAATAAAAATGAAACAATTATAAATAAAAATAATTAATTACAATTCATTTCTAAGTTTCATTAAGATACTAGCAAAATCTTTATTATACAAATATTCAAGAGGTCTTGGTGCTGTTGCTTTTAATTTACTAATAAGTTGTTCATTTTGTTTGAAATATTCGCGTGTAATATCTTCAAGAATATCCTTACTATTTTCTTCAAACTTACTAACCATTTTAACTTTTAGTTTCTTCATATTAGTTTTGGTACCTGTTTTTTTAGCCAAAGAACCATCGTCACCTATATAATTCATATTATTGGGATTAAACAAATCTTTATATATACTATCCGTTGATTTTTGTGCTTGATACGCGTGTTCAATAGTTTTATATGCCGTATCTTTATAATCAAATTGATTGTCGGCATTGTGCATCGTCATAAATTTATTTACTTTGGATTTATTTGTATATTTTAATGCTGGTGCTGATTCTGGTTCTGGTTCTAGTTCTGGCTGAGCCTGGATCTCTAGTTCTGGTTCCTGATAGTCTTCTTGATAACTACTAACTGGTTCTGGCACAGACACTATATCTTGTTCTGGTTCTGGTTCTGCTTCAGTTTTTTGGCCTTTTACATCATAAACTAATTTACCAATAATAGAAATTTGGCTGTCTTGATATTCTTTACGCACACCAATGACTTTAACGTGAATAATATCATTTTCTTGAATATTCGAGAAATTTTCATCTTCCATATGGTGTTGCTTGGCGGCTAATATATTCAACGCATTATTTGCTCCATAAGCAACAATACCCATTTTATTAATATTAAATACCTTACATTCAATAATCATACCTTCTTTAGGATCACATACTTCACATTTGTATGTAACATTGTAAAGAATAGTTCCATTAAAATGGTTCATCATCATTGTTCCCATACTTTTATTTACTATTTCTACACTTCCAGGTTTTACATAACCTTCTCGAATACATTTACCTTCTACTTCCGCTTTTATTTTATTCCTTAGATTTTCATTTATGTTATTATTCATCTCATGAGGGCGAATAGATTTCTGCGTCTTACACTCGTTTGTAAAAAACAACGGTTCCATTTTAATTTAATAATATAATATATTTTTAATGTTTAATTTGTTTCAAATTTAATTATTTTTTTTTTAATTCAAATTCAATAGTTTCAATCACACTATAAAACCATTTTTCATTATTTTTTCTTTCATTATCATTCTTTCTTAATAGTAATTCTAATTCAAAACATAAATTGGGTTTCCCAGGCAATTCAGTTCTACTTAATCCATTATAGAGTTCTTTATTATTAGTTATATATTGAAGGAAATCTATTATTTTACCTTTTTTCATACCTTCATTTCCACATACACTACCAGTTTTAATTTGTGTTCCTTTGGAACCCTGATTAATAGTATCTCTTATTTTTAGTAATATATCATTTTTCTTGAATTCTAAATAACCTATTAACTTATTAGGTTCTTCTATATTTTCATTCTTCAGTATTAGCATTTTCTTTATTTTTCTTAGATCTTCATCATTTACAAGTTTGTGTTTCTTAGTATAATAATTAATATTTTTATTTTCAACTAATTTATATCCATATATTTCATTGGCATCAATATGATTTTTATCTAAATCTCTTTTGGTATATAATAAACTCTTATTTACCATTTTAATATATCTAGAGTCATTCGTTTCCAACGCGTGTTTAATAACAGATAATTTATCCTTACAATAATCATAAATTATTTCATCTTTTAATAAACTATATAGTGACTTAAGTTCCATCTTCTTTTCTTGGCTGAAATTCTTATCATAATCAATTAATGACATTTTTTTCTCATATATCGAATTAAGGACTGTTTCTATATTTTTTATTGTAGCGACTTTCTTAGTTTTTAACATACGAGATTTTGAACTAATTTTAGTATTGCTAATATCCAAAGCACGAAGTTTTTTCTTAGTTTTAATTCTTAAATTACTAAAAGACATAGGTACATCCTTTCTTGATTCGTGTATTTTATAGTAAATGTTGTTGTTTTTTCTTAATACATTGAATTTATTATCCAAATATTCATCATTTTTTACTAATTTATCTAATGTTATATATAGTAAATCTAAATAATCTTCTTCATAGTTTTTTAGGAATTCTTTTTTGATTGTATTAACATTAATCGTGGTATTATTAGTAAGTAAATTATTTACCATATCCAATATATCATAATAATAATCAATCAAGATATTATAATCGTATGTTGATTCGTCAAACTTCGAAGGTTTAACATCATTTCCACTAATACATTTATAATCACAATCTCTATATAAACATTCTCGTGATTTATCTATATCTTCCAATGTAATACTATGTTTAGTTCCACGCGACGTCTCTATATTTATCGACTTTTTATAGAAATCATTTTTAAATACATTTTCTTCTTTATTTAGATTACAATCAACAGCATTCTTTTTCAATATATATGTTACCTCGGCAATTTTACGAGACTTTTCCTCGGCTGTTCTATAGAGTTTCAAATCAATAGTTTCATTAGAACTTTCCGGATTCATTGACGCATAATAATAAACTAACACATTCCGTTTCTCCAATGGCAAACTTATATGCGAACAATTTCTTATTGCACGTCCAACAACTTGATCCAATTTATTTAAATGATGCCAAGGTTCTAATATATGAACTTCGCGAATATACTTAAAATCTAAGCCTTCTGCTGCGGATGAACTACCTATAATTACCTTCACCTTTTCACCATTCATATTTTCACTTTCTATTTTAAGATATTTCTCATATGCATTAGCGGACAATTCATTATCACCAGTTATCAATAGATATTTTTTATCACTAGTTTCAACATTCTCTAAAAGATTTTCATTGAAATTGTTATAACCATTTTTCTCTAGAGCCAATGCTAATGGCATAATTCCCGCATAAATAAACTGCGAATATATGAAAATTATACCTTCACTATTTTTAATATTTTCTATAATTGTTGCCAATTTCGCCGAATAATTTTTGAATACAGCTAAATCAAACATATTGGAATTTTCTGGTTGATTAAATACATATTTCTTCTTCTTTTTACTAAAAATAGCATCAAAACCCTTCTTACTAGTTTTCTCTAAAATACTAGAAGTTTCCTTCGGGTTAGGATAAACAATGTTAGAAATCATCATACCATTTAAATTAAATGGACCGAAGTCTTGTTCTTCCGATTTTAATTGTAATTTCCTATATGTTTCCAATTGTATTCCCCTCATATTACAACCTAAAATATCTAGAGTTTGAATAGGGTCTATTATATCATCGCCGTTTACATCCTTGGTTGGATATTTAGTAATTAATAATGAATCGTTGTAAATACTTGGAAACAATTTTTTAGGGAATTTAATAGGATGCTCGCCTCTTAAATAAGATATATACCCTCTAGAATATTCATATAACTTTTGATGTCCAGAAAATTTTAGTTTATCTTTTTTATCAAATATATCATTGGTTTTAATTACTTCTCTTTTATCATTCATTAAGAGTAAATTGAGTAAAAACACTATTTCAGATGGTTTATCATACATCGGTGTAGCAGTTAGTAATACTAGTTTCATATTAATTGAATTATGAAGAACTCGTTTGATAATGGGTGGCAACACTTTCATATCCTTGGAAGCGTTCTCTTTTACATTATGAGCTTCATCAATTATCATTACCGTATTAGAAAACATCTTTTGATAACGTTTATGAATGAGTTTATTTTTATAGTCTTGTGAAAGACCTGGTGTTTCTACATTTTCCATTTTTTCAATAGTGTTGGCAAATTCCTGATAACCATAAAAAGAATATGTGTTTTTAATAAGACGTTTAATTCTTTTATTAACACGCTCATAATCTTCTGGTGTTTTTAATGTTTTAATATCAATATTTAGAAGTTTTAAATATTTATCACGAGTACATTGTGATATAGGATCTCCCTGTTTTACTCGCTCAATATTAAATATATTCTTTATAAAGTTGGCTTTTATACTGGGATTAAGTAATATTATCACTTTCTTATTTAATTTATGTAATCGTTCTATAAATTGTTCCGCAATAGAAATACTACTACACGTTTTCCCGACACCTGTTCCGTGATATAGAAGTATACCATTATAGTTAGTATTTTCGGATAAGTATTTCTTTAAGAATTTCTGGTTAGGTGAAAGTTTAAATTTACATAACTTTTTAGTTAATGTTTCTATAGTTTCACTATTATCTATTGTTGGTATTTTATCAATATAGAACTCCTTCTTTTCAAAAATCTTTTTACCAAATTCTTTATTATTCAATAATGGATATGTATTTACCATAGGTTCATTGGGTTTTTCTGATATATGTTTTTTCATTGACTTTAGTTTAATAGTATTTTCTTGGTCTATTTTCTTCTTTTCATAGATTGCTTGTGAAAAGTTGAAAATTTCATCGTCAGTATAATCTTTAATTTCATCCATATACTCAAGCACCTTTTTAGATTCCTCCTTCTCTAATAGAGCCTTAGAAATTCTTATTTTTTTCTTTGACATTTAAATAAAAAATATATAAAAAAAATTATTAAATATTATAAGTTTTGCTAATTACTTTATTTACAATTGATAAAATTTCCTTTTTTTCTAGATTATATGGTCGTATTATATTTAAGCCACTCTTATATTCAAACCAAGATATATTACTAATTTCAGTTACTTGGTCCACATTGCTTTCATCCACCTTAAGATCTAATTCTACATCATCATTCAATAACGCCAAATAATAAATATGTTTGTATCGAATATTATTTGTTCCGAAAAAGGTTTCACAATAATATTTATCACTAATAATACTATATTCTCCATCTTTCATACCTGTTTCCTCTTTGAATTCACGATTCGCACACTCTATATCCGTTTCGTGTAAATTACGGCGTCCTTTAGGAAATCCCCATTCAGGACTATAATATAATAAATTAGTCCTTTTATTAAGCTCGTGAATATCTACGAAGGTTTCTTTATGAATAAAACCCATTTTTAGACTATAGAACTTTTTTTTAGAGTTTTCATATTCATTGAAATACTGCTTTTTCGTTTTATCCATCCATAATTCATTCCACAAATCGTCAAAATCATTTTCTATAATTTTTTGCCGTTCATCATACGTCATTATAGATATCAGTTTTTCTATATAGTCTATATTTTCTATATTGTATTTACCTCTCATAAATTCAACAAACCCTAAAGTATCTTTTCTTTGAACCATCAAATATTCTATTTGATTATTCTCATTTTTTTTGAATAAAATTATACCTAAACTTATAATTGGATATAAACAGTTCTTATAAACGTGCCCTGTTTTACCACAATTGGCACAATAATATTCTTTCATTCTAAATTCACTATTTACGTTGTTTTAAATCTTTTTTTCGTTTGTATATATATAATAATATGGATCCAAAAATATGGGGACCGAAACTATGGTTTATTAGTCATGCGATATCTTTCAACTATCCGGAAAATCCAACACAAGACGATAAAGAAAATCATATTGCTTGGTTTAAACTTTATAAAGATATGATTATGTGTGAAGTATGTAAACAACATTATAGCGAACATTTCGCGAAAGACCCTGTCGATAATCACCTAGAAAGCAGAGAAGATTTAATTAAATGGGTATGGCAATTACATAATAAAGTAAACGAATCTCTTAATAAAACACCTTGGTCATTTGAACAAATGATGGACCACTATTCTAAGATTTTTAGTCAAAAGTGTACCATAAATGCTAATAAATGTACAGCACCAACTGAAACACCTAAACCATCCAAAAATATTTTTAATTGGAATTACGCCATACTTTTTGTAATGAATACTCTAATAATCGGCATTTTATTTCTTATTTACTTCAAAAAAAAAAATAATGTATAATTAAATGAATAAGATATATATAAGTATTATAGTACTATTATTGATAGTTATTATTTCAGGTACGTCTTACTATATTATAAATAATAAGCACAATAATATTATAGGTAATGGTTTTTTTATGAATACAGTAGAATCAGCACAATCAAGTATTACACCAAATAATTCCATAGTTCAACCCAAAGTAAACAATAGTATGACCATACATTTTGGATTAATTGTAAATAATTTCTATATGAACCATTTGAGATGGAAACACCTATTTCATAAAGGAACAAACAAAACATCGACATTTGATTATAAATATTGGTATAATGTCGAACAAGACTTACCAAAACAAACAATTGGCGCATGGCTACATCCAGATAAAAATATGATGCGTATTACTGTCTCTACATTAATCAAATACGACCATAATCCCTTAGATTATCCTTCATATGACACTATTAAGAAATCATTGAAAGCAAATGCTTATAAAGAAACTATCGAAGTTTGTGATATTGATAATATAGAACCCAATACACTTAATTACTATACTATAGTATTAGACGGTCAAACTTTAAGTATATACAAGAATGGTTCTCTAATAAAAACGTGTGGATTAAGGGGAGAAGTTCTATTAAATATGGGAGATATGTATTTCAACTATCATAAAACATATAGTGGGAAATTAATAAACTTCGCATATATTCCTAAATCACATAATCCCAAGAAGGTAAAAAAAATATATAATCAATTAAAATAAATAATCTTTTCTTTTCTTATATTTTCTTAATAATATTTTTCTTATCTATTATTAATGAATACTATTATGTTAGCAAGCATAATTGCTGGTGTTATTTTATTATTATTTATAATTACAGCAGGAACGTATTATACGTTTTTTTCTAACAATTATACAAACATTCTTTGTGGTTCATATTTATTCAAAGATGATTTTAATAGCTATATGAGTAATACCAAATTGCCTTTATCCAAAACAGGTAATAAATATACATATACCTTGTGGATAAATATCCAAAACATACCCGAGAATTCACAGTGGTATGAAAATGTCAATTACAATAAACCCATTTTATATAGATTCGGGTCTCCTAATATTCACTACAATCCAATGGATCATAATTTAATCGTTCAAGTTGCTTATAAAGATAAACTAGATATGATCAATTATTATGATATTAATTTAACCGAACTTCCAAATCAAAAATGGACATTTATAGGTGTTGTTGTAGATAACCTATACGTCGATGTTTATGTAGATAATAAAAGGTTCACTAGCGCTAAATTACCACACGTTCCTTATATTTTTAATAGAAATGTATATTTGGGAGAAAAACAAAATAACTTTAATGGATATATAGCAAATGTCAGATATTACAACGACGCCCTTAAAGAAGAATCAATGGTGGATGTTTTTAATTCATCAAATAGTAAATTACCAAACATAAAATATTAACTTATATTATATAAATGAAATCGAATAAATCAATGAAAGGTGGAGGAACATCCGAATTAATTGTATCAGGAGTTATGATAATATTAGTAGTAGCTATAATTATAGGCCTATACTATTACTTTCAATCGTATAGTGTCCGCGGAAATGTCACTCGGGATTTTTT
>ENA-UZXB01000387-UZXB01000387.1-metagenome-genome-assembly--contig:-Day-2-1m-contig-387_pt1 | contig 16299 bp, 19 predicted proteins | sample MGYA00260339_ERZ794899 | MGnify/ENA metagenome assembly ERZ794899 | reverse complement strand
CGCGCAAGCTGATAGGCGGTTCTGGCTTGACTGTCGGGACGTACAACATCACGGCTACGGCAATCAATTACTTTGGCGAAGACAGCGAAACCATTTCCGTTGTCGTATCAGCACCCGCGTTCTCTAACACTAAGAGTGTAAAATTTCAGAACCTAGATTATCTGAGCGCTAACGCTGCACTTCTTGATTCAGCTTTAGGTAGGTCAGGCAATGGCAGTGGCTCAAGTGATGCTTGGACTATAGCGATGTGGGTAAAGCCCGAAGGAACGCAAAACAACCAAACTTTATTCTTTTATGGCGGTGACGATGTAGCAAACGAAGGTAACATTTGGATTAGGTACTATGGGCGTGACTCGCTTCAAACAATCAGATTGCAGTATGGAAGCGACAATAATAGGCTCACTTTTATCCCCCCCGATGAGAGCTTTCCAAGAGGTCAATGGACTCATTTGTTAATAGCTTATGACGGTGGAACTACAGGTTCGTCTAGTGGAGACCTCGCCGATTACTATTCACGGTTTAGTATATATTCAAACGGAGTGCTAAAAACAACTTCAAACGGACATACTAATTATGGTTTTTCGGGCGCAATAAAGGATGAGTTACTTCGAGTAGGTAGAGAAGGAAACGAATACTCGTATCTTAGGTCTGGAGGAAAGGTTGACGAGGTTGCGGTATGGGGGAGCGACCAGAGTAGTAACGCTTCTGATATATATAACAGTGGCACCCCTCACGATTTATCCTCACTAACTTCTGCACCCGATCACTGGTGGCGCATGGGTGACGGGGACACGTACCCTACAATCCAAGACAACGTAGGCACTGCGGACTTCGTTATGTACAACATGACCGCTGCTGACATTGTAACTGATGCACCTTAAGGAACAGCTAATGTATGATCCAGACACACTTCCCACAGAGGAAGAAATCGAGAAGGTAGATAAACCCCTGAACAAACCTTTTAGGTTGCCGAAAGGTAGCTCTAAGAAGTTCGGGGTTTACGTCAAAGATGGCGACAAGACTAAGAAAGTTACCTTCGGTGATCCTAACATGGAAATCCGTAGGGACGATCCTAAAGCTCGTGCCAACTTCAGGTCTCGACATTCTTGTGACACAGCAACAGACAAGACTAGCGCCCGATACTGGTCTTGCCGCATGTGGGAGAAGGGAACCTCTGTGGGAGAACTAACAAAGAACCTTGAGGGTAAAATCCTTAAGTCTGACGAAGAACAACGTCTAGTGTATGGTTGGGCCTCTGTTATCACCGAGAAGGGTGAACCAGTAGTTGATCGACAAGGTGACGTAATTAAGCCTGACACGCTAGTAAAAGCTGTGAATAACTTCATGGAGCATGTGCGTGTAGGTAAACAAATGCACGATGGAGATCAGGTTGGTATTGTGGTTCACTCATGGCCCTGCACTAACGAGATCAATAAGTCTGTTGGGCTAGAGGCTGACCGTGAGGGTTGGCTAGTCGCTTTTAAGGTCTATGATGATGAGGTCTGGGCTAAGGTTAAAAGTGGAGAACTCGCCGCCTTCAGTATTGGGGGTCGTGCGGTAAAAGGAGAGTATGATGGCGACTGAATTGCTTGAACTTCAACTAGAGGAGCTATCTTTGGTTGATCGTCCAGCCAATGCAGAAGCGATGGTTACTCTTTTCAAACGGGACGATACCCAATTAGAGGACATCGACAAGATGACTGACGAACAAGAAAATAAAGTCAAAGCCTATATGGAAGAAAAAGGCTGTGGCAAAGAGGAGGCCATGAAGGCACTTGGTTATGACGTAGAGAAGGCTGAAGAGGCTAACCCTGCTGAAGAACTATCTGCTGAGATTGAGACCCTTAAGGTTGAGAATGAACGTCTCCGCAAAGGTCTGATCGAAGAAGGTTACGTTATTAAAGCTGAAACCATCGAAAAGAAAGCTCCTGAAGAGTTTGTTGAGTACGAAGGTGAGCAAATCAATAAGGCTGATATCCCTGCGCCTATCTTGAAGGCACTAGAAGCTGCTGAGATTGAGAAAGCTGATATGGCCCTAACTAAGAAAGCTGAAGAAAATCTTCCTCACTTCTCTGTTGAGGCTGCTAAAGGTTTACTGTCTGCTGTATCTAAAATGGATGAAGTAGATATGTTAATGGAAGCTCTTGCTGCTGCTGACAAAGCGTTTGCAGATAAGATGGAAGAGTTTGGTAAAGCAGACGTAGACGGAGAGTTCTCTTCTGCATCTGATAAAGTTGAAAATATGGTTAAGTCTTACATGGAAGATCATGGACTTAACAAAAAGGATTACGCCAAGGCTTATGCGGCAGTCGCTAAGACCCAAGAAGGCAAGTCCCTTATCGCTAAAGCCTACAAAGGAGAATAACTCATGGCTACTATGCAATCGCGGGATACCCGTACTTTTGTTGCGGGAGAAGACCTTTCCTCTGCACAATTCAAATTCGTTACTCTAGAATCCGATGGTCAAGTTGATCTGGCTGACTCTGCTGGTGAGAACTGCGTAGGCGTTCTGCTGGTTGAAGATGAGGCTGCTCGTGCTGTTACCGTAGTGATGACTGGCTCGGTTATGGTAGAAGCTGGCGGTACTGTTACTGCTGGTGGCGCTGTTGCAACTGACGCAACTGGTCGTGCCGTAGACGCAACTACTGGTGACATTATCATGGGCTACGCTCGTGAAGCTGGTGTTGTAAACCAAGTTATCGAAATCGAACTTATCCAAGGCGGCAACGCTTCGGCGTAAACCCGATTAAAAGGAAAATAATATAATGCCTATGTTGACACCATCTCAGGTACATCTTGACGTACCTCTGACTAACCTGACCGTTGCTTATGCTCAGGAAACGTCTAACTTCGTAGCGGATAAAGTGTTTGGCACTATCTCCGTTGATAAACAATCTAACAAGTTCTACAAGTATGACCGTGAAGGTCTTCGTCATGGTGACGTTAAGTTGCTTGCGCCACGTACTGAAGTGAACCGTGTTGGTATGAGCCTGTCAAACGACAACTATTTTGCTGAAGTTCGCGGAATTGGTATGGACTTTGATGAGCAAGAGCTTGCTAACGAAGACACTATGCTAGAAACTCGCTCTCAGGGTGCTAACGTCCTGATTGAGAAAGTTCTCATTGACCGTGAAGTTCGTTGGGCTGACACATTCTTTAAGGCTGGAGTTTGGGGTTCTGAAACCACTCCTTCTAACCTGTGGTCTGACTACACGAACTCAACACCAATCGTTGACGTAACTAACGCTCGCCGCGCTATGCAGCTTAAGTCTGGTGGCTACAAGCCTAACTGTATGGTTGTTGGTAAAGCTGTTCGTGACATCTTGGTTAATCACCCAGATATCCTTGCTCGTTTGAACGGTGGCTCTACAGTTGATAACCCTGCATTGATTACGGATGCTAAGTTGGCTGAAATCTTTGAGGTTCAATCCTTCTTGGTTATGGAAGCTGTCTACAACGACTCTGCTGAGGGTATTGCTGATAACATCGACTTCATTGGTGGTAAGCATGCTATGTTGGCCTACAAGCCATCTGCAATGGGTCTCAAAACACCAGCTTCGGGTGCTATCTTCACATGGGATGCTATCCCTAATGTTGGTGGCCTCGGCATCACGGTTGAGTCCTTCTCGGACGATGCTCTTAAGCGCCAGCAAGTTGCTGAGATGATCCAAGTTAAGTGTGCAGATGACATGAAAGTTATCGGTGCTGACCTTGGTTACTTCTTCGACAGCGTTGTAGCTTAATAGTTACTTACTAATGGTAGACCCTGAGATTAGTCTTGGGGTCTAACCCAATTATAAAATACCGTAACAATATTTAAATAGGAATAAGATATGCACCCTACATGGTTAGGTTTTCAGGTCGATTGGCCTGTATTCGTTAAGAACCCTTTTCAAGCGGCTAGTACCTCTTGGACACGAGGAGAACACTTTAACTGGCAAGAGCGCAAGATGGACCATTATAAGGTCTACACTTTGTACGCCGCTGGTTATCTGTACCACAATAAAGATTTAGAGAAAGATAATAAGGTTGGTGATCGTCTTAGTGAGATGAACACAGATCAGCTTTATACTCTTGTAGGTCTTCTGAACGGTGAGGTTAAGAAACGTACTACCTCTGCGGAAGAAATGAAGAACAAGCGTTGTCGTCAGTCTAAGATTGATGATAAGCAGCGGGGATTGCTCCGCTCATTCCTACGTAAGAACCCTTGGATTACTGAGTACTTCTATAAGTTTCGAGATGACATTCTCGGAGAATAAATAACAAGGAGACCTGATATGAGTTGGTCCTATGACCCTACAGACTTAAATACGACCACTGCCTCAGGTCGCCTAAACACAGTTAGATTTCTGGTAGGCGATACAGATACTAACGACCAGAAGGTTCAGGATGAAGAGATAGTTTTCTCTCTGTCTCAGACTAACGATGATGTAAACGCTGCCGCCTCTTATGTGTCTCGCACTCTAGCTTCTAAGTATGCCTCTAAAGTTACCATTGAACTTGATGGTCAACTAAAGGCTCAGTATAGCGATTTATATAAACACTATCAGTCTCTTGCTGATAAGCTAGACTACCAAGCTAAGAAGTTTGGCGCACAGTTAGGTATTCTTGCAGGGGGTATCAGTAAGACTAGGGTTGGCGTAGTTAGAGATAACACTGATAGGGTACAACCAGCCTTCCGTAGAGATAGATTCTTAAATCCACCTGACTCTGACAGCTACAGCTAAGAGGTACACATGCTCAGTAAGGATATGTATACCCTAGTGAACGAGTTTGGTCAATCCGTAACTCTTAGGAAGGTTGTCACAGGTGCTTATGATCCAAGTACAGGTACAGCAGGTAACACAACCACAGACTATGCCGTTAAGTCCTACATGGCAGAATTTACCTTGACAGAGCTTTCTCTGGATACTGTTGTTAGGGGAGATAGGAAAGCCCTTCTGTCATCCTTTGATACCTCTGGTGTAGCTATCCCTGCCCCTGATGAGAGTGACCTATTGGTGGGCGTAGGAGACACTGTTAGGGTAGTTTCTACTCAGACGATATACAGTGGAGATAGTGTAGTTTGCTACATCTGTCAAGTAAGGGAGTAGTATGGTACAGGTAACAGTTAAAGGTTTAAAAGCTATCCAGAATATGCAAGATCAAACCAAAGATATTGTAAGTGATGAACTAGAAGACTACTTTACTGAGGTAGCTAATCACGCTATAGACATATCTCCAATCTGGTCTGGTGCTTACGTTAAATCCTTCTCTTTCAAGTCTAACAACTCTAGTAGTCGAGGACGTAGAATTGATGGTGCTAACTGGAGGTTCCCTAAGCAGACGGGTTCTGAGGCAGATAGGGAGTCAGGTAGGGACTTACTTTTAGGTGACGTTAAGTCTGCTTTTGTAGACAAAGATGACACGTTCAAAAACAGTTCCTTCACTCTACGTAATGACGCTAACCATGCTAGGTTTGTAGAGGATGGTACTGATGGACCTACTGGACCTACACCCAAAAATGGACATCGTGTATTCGGTAGACTAAGGAGCAGGTATGGCTGACATCAACAGAAAGATCAGGGCTGCACTAGAGACCCACATATCAAACATATCAGGCTTACCTGACATTGCCTATGAGAACGTCCCTTACGAGCCTACAACGGGTCAGAGCTTCATTCGTTTAGCTTATATGCCCACACTACGTAAACCTGCTGTAAGAGGACTAAATCCACAACAGGAGTACAGAGGAATACTTGCATTAAACGTGTATGCCCCTGAAGGTGCTGGACCTGCCACTTGTGAAGATATTGTAGAGAAGTTACTAGAGGGTTTTGAAGCCACTACAGACATTACTTACAATGATGGCAGTGACGACTACACTGTTTGTATTGACTACGCTGAGAGAAGCATTGGACTTACTGATGCTCCTTGGTATTTAATCCCAGTCAACATCGGCTGGTTCATCTACAACTAGGAGAATTAGATGACTTGTTTCGCACAAGGTTCCCGTTCCAGCCTTTCGTATATTGTTGAATCTACTTTCGGCACTACACCCGCTGGTAACTTTACGAACCTACCTTTCAGCACTCACTCGCTGAACCTAACTAAAGACCGAGTAGCTGGTAACGACATTCAAGCTGATCGTATGCCTCGTGTTGATCGCCACGGAAACCGTCAGACGGGTGGTGATATTACTGCTGACCTTCGTAAAGGTGACTATGACGACTTCCTTCAATCAGCTATGCTTAATACATGGGCTACGGATGTTCTTAAGGTAGGCACTACCCCTAAATACTTCTCTATTGAAGACTACGCTGCTGACATCGACCAAGCTCGTGTTTTCACTGGCTGTACTGTATCTACTATGGCTCTTTCTATTGCACCTAACCAGATGGTAACGACTACCTTTGGAATGGTAGGTAAAGATATGTCTATAGGTGCTACCGAGAAAACCCAAGATGATTCTTCTGGTAATGCACCTTTCGATGCTTACTCTGGAGACTTGGCTATTGGTGACGTAGGTTCTTCCTCTGCTGTAGCTATTGTAACCAGTATTGACTTCACCCTGAACAATTCCTTCGCACCTACCTTTGTTGTTGGTGACGATAGTGCGCCTTGTTTGGAAGTAGGTCGTGCTGAGATTGAAGGTACTATCACTGCGTACTTTGAAGACGATTCACTTATCAACCGCTTCATCAATGAGACTGAGACTGAACTTGAGGTATCTGTAGATGACCCTACTGGTTCTAACACTTATACCTTCTTATTCCCTCGTGTCAAGATCAACTCTGCTGACGTTGGTGTAGATGGCCCTAACAGCCGTATCATCAATATGTCTTTTGTTGCTCTGTATGACGACACTGAAGATACTAACTTGAAGATTACTCGTTCTTAAGAATCCCGAAAGGGAGGGGCTGGCGCTGTGTCGGGTGGTGCTGGCCCCAATTAACTTAACCCGACTTATACCTAAAGGAACCCGACAATGGATTTAAAAGATTTTACACCTAAGAGTGATGAAGTAGAAGTAACAGTTATGAACCCTGTTAATGGTGAGCCTCTGACTAACGAAGATGGTAGTAACATGGTTATCGTCCTTCACGCACCACACTCTAAGCCTTACAAGGAAGCTATGTACGAGCAGACCAACAAGCGCCTTAAGGTTGCCCAAAGTTCTGGTGGCATGGATTTAACAGCCCAAGACCTAGAAGAAGCCTCTTTAGAGCTTTTGTCTAAGTCTACTAAGTCATGGAACATCACATACGATGAGAAGAAACCTAAGCTGACAGCAGATAAAGCTAGGTCTATCTATGAGGAATTGTTCTGGCTTAAACCTCAGTTGGAGGAGGCTATAAACAACGCAGAAGTTTTTATGAAAGCCTGATAGGGCAATTACAAGACTTCGCTGAACACACGTTCACACTAAACAAACCCGATCAGAATGGTGTCTCTCAAAGGGAACACCTACAAGAAGTAGAGAGGCAGATCGGACGTAAGCCACCAGAGTTGCAGGGACCAGAGTTCCCTCGACTGGTAGTTAATGTCTGGTCTGCCTTTATTTCGTTAAGCAATAGCCGTACTGCTGGTTTTAGCGGCCCCAACCCGATAACTTACGAACAAATCAAAGCGTGGAAAGAACTCACAGACACACCTATTAGCTCCAGAGAGATCGAAGCTATTATGAGTGTTGATGCAGTGTATATGAGGGTGGCTAATGGCTAATAATACTATTGATCTTAAGTATCTTGTAAACTACGATCAACTAAAAGCTGCTAACGCAGAGGTTCTTAAGGTAGGATCAAGCGCCCAGAAGTCAGCCTCAGTGTTTGAGCAAGCTTTTCGTAAGGTTGAGTCAGCTAACAATAAATCTCTAACTGCTGTTAGGCAGAAGATTGCCTTTAGTAAGCGTATGGAAGCTCAAAAGGCTAAAGAGGCTAGAGTTACACAACAAGCTGCTAATCAAGAAGCTAAGGCTTTAGAAAGACTACGACAGAAGTATGACCAAAGCTATGTGGCTATGGACATATACTTGCGTGAGCGTAACGACATTGATATGGCTCATGAGAGGGGTGTTCTTAGTGCCGACCAACAGAGAGCGGCTTTAGAAAGACTAAATGTAGCCACTCAGAACGGCACTGTTGTATCCTCTGAGTTTGGGTCCGTATCAGGTCAAATGGGTCGCCGCATGAGCCGTAGTGGTGTCATGGTTCAACAGGCTGGCTATCAGGTTGGTGACTTTATTGTTCAGGCTCAATCTGGTCAGAATATCTTGGTTGCCTTTGGTCAACAGGCCACACAGATGGCAGGTACTCTTACTATGCTTGGTGGTAAGTTTATAGGTATAGGTACAGTCTTAGGAGTTGCAATACCCTTAGCTACCGCTCTTGGTGCTGCGTTTATGAGAACTAGGGGGGAAGTTGATGAGTCTGGTAGTGCAATTAAAGATTTTGGAGAGAGGATTAAATCCGCTAGGGAGGAGACCGACGATTTAGCAGAGTCTCTTAGGCTCCTAAGAAGTGGATTTAAAGAAAAATCTCAACTTGCATATAGCGATGCTATCGAAAAGGCTTCTTCTAGGTTAGAGTTAGCAAAGAAAGAACTCGAAGATTTCTATAAACTGGGTACTAATGAAACTCTCGATGAGACTGTTCTAAAGGAACAGGTTGGACTTGCAGAGAAGAAATTAGCTTTAGCAATAGAAGAGGCTAAGTCTCATGATGGTTTGTCTAGCTCTGTGTCTAAAGAGAAAAGAGACCAATCTATAATAAATCAACTTCACGAAGTTCGCCAAGATCAACAAAGAGAATCTAGAAAAGAAGCTGAAAAATACAAAGACCTTGTTGCTAAAACAAAAATAGGCCAAGAGCAACAGTTTGAAATATTAAAAAGAATTAATAGCTTTGGGAAAGATAGTGTAGCGGTTGCAAAACTTCGTGCTGAACAAGAAGCTAAAAATCTAGGTCTAAGTAAAGAGGATTTACGGTTATACGTATACAGAGCTTTGGCTATCAGAAGTATAAAGTTAGCAATAAAATCCAAAACTGAAGCACAAAAGAAGTTTAACGAAGAGGCTAAAAAAGCTAACGAAGAGGCTAAAAAAGCTAAAGAGTCTGCCCTTGAACAAGAAACAAATCTAAATCGTGAGATCGCCCTCCTCACCATGATAGAAAAGTTTGGTGAAGACTCTTTGGCTGTCCAAAGATTACAGAAGCAACAAGCTATTGCAATCTATGAAGAGGAGCTTAAGCGGTTAAACCTTAACCCAAGTATGATCGCAGGTTTGTTAGAGCAAAAATCTGTAGCTATAGACCTATCAAATGCTCTTTCTAATGCTGCTGATGCTGCCGCTAGGGCTGTCGCTAACTTAGAAACTGCACGATCCTTTGGCTCTTTGGCTGATGGGGAGTTTTCTGATGTTCCTACTGGTCTTGATCCTTTCGGTGGTGGTGGAGATTATAGATACGATCTACCTAGCAAAATTAAACCTCCTAAAGGTAAAAAAGGTAAAGGTGGTGGCAGTGGTGAAAAAGACCCACTAGCTAAACTTAGGAAGCGTATAGAACTTGACACTAAACTCTTAGATAAGAATAAGGAGCGTCAAGAGGTAGAAAGACTTATTGCTGAATCTAGGGACAAGTATTCTGAGAAGGCAATAAACCAAGCTGTAGCTGAACTTGAGGCATACAATAACATTGTAGACAAACGTAGACAGATAGACGACCTATTCGGTGTAGCACAGTCTACTATGGAAGATGGTTTCATGGCTATGGTTGAAGGCACTAAGTCTGTAGAAGATGCTTTCAAGGATATGGCAAGACAGGTTATCGCTGAACTCTATCGTGTACTTGTGGTACAACGAATGGTTGGTAGTTTTTCGGCTGGCACAGGTATCTTGGGTATGGTAGGTGGAATCTTTGGTGGTGGCGCTGCAGGCGGGGGAGGTAAAGCCTCTGGTGGTACTGTTATGTCTGGTACCCCTTACCTAGTAGGAGAGAAGGGACCAGAGCTTATCGTACCTCAGAACAGAGGACACGTTATGAATGCTGACCTTACATCTAAAGCTATGGGTGACTCAGGTGGCACTGTAGTAGTTAATCAGAACTTCAACTTCCAAGCTAACGGTGATGAATCGGTTAAGAAGATTATTGCACAGGCTGCACCTTCTATCGCTAATATGGCTAAACAATCTGTCATAGACGCTCGTAGACGGGGTGGGGCAATGAAAAACACATTCGGATGAGGATAACATGGCTATAAGCTACCCACTATCTACACCTACAAGTATAGGGATTGAGAAGGTTGAACTTAGGACTATAAATGCTGTCCTTACTTCTCAGTCTCCCTTTACTTACAAACAACAGATTATAGCCCACACAGGACAGAAGTGGGAAGCCTCAGTTTCTATTCCTCCAGTTCGTAGAGATAAAGCTGCTGAGTGGAAGGCTATGCTAGTAGCTCTTAAGGGTCAGACTGGAACTTTCCTCTTAGGAGACCCTGACTACGCCACTCCCAGAGGTACAGTATCCTCGTGTAGTATATCGGGTTCTGAGGGTGATGAGACCGTAACTGTATCTATGTCAGGCTCTTTACTGGCGGGTGACTACATACAGTTAGGTGATAATGCTTCATCTAAACTACATCAGGTTCTAGTGGATCAGAGCGGTAGTGGTAGCTTAGAAATATGGCCTAGTCTTAGGGAGGACTACTCATCTAGTTCTGTTACCTTCACGAACCCTAAAGGTGTCTTTAGGTTAAAAAATAATATGTCCTCTTGGTCAATAGATAACGCAAGTTTCTATGGTATAGCTTTTGAGGCTGTAGAAAATATTATAGGGTAAATATAAAATGGCTACAAGAGATTTAACATCAGCTATTGTAAATAGTTTAGACGATGAAGTTCTTCAGCCTTTCTTTGCCCTAGAGATGCTATTTGACGGTAATGAAACATTAAGGTTATGGACGGGTGTAGGTACACTAGACTACCAAGGTAACAGTTGGTATGGTGCGGGTACGATGCTTGGGATAGATACTGTAGAGGAAACTACAGAGATAGCTGCTAGGGGTGCCTCTATAAGTTTAAGTGGTGTACCTGCTGAAGTTCTATCTTTAGCTCTAAATGAACCCTACCAAGGTCGTAAGGCTAACATCTACTTTGGTACTTTTAATGGAGGTACTAGCTTATCTGAAATATTCTCTGGCTACATGGACCAGATGAACATAGAGGAGACTGCTGATACCTGTACTATAAATCTCACCGTAGAGAATAAGTTAGTTGACCTAGAGAGACCTAGAGTTGCTAGGTTTACCTCATCTTACCAGAAGTCTATCTATAGTGGTGACAAAGGCTTTGACTTCGTAGAAGACCTGCAAGATAAAGAAATTGTTTGGGGTAGAACAGTTGGCAATTAAGTATCAACAGGAGTTCCTTGATAGTGTCGTAGAGGATGCTAAACATTTACTTGAGGAGCATTGGGAAGAGGTAGCACTTAACAAAGACAAAATTAAGGTTAATCCTGACTGGGATGCTTACTACGCACTACAAGATCAAGGTAAGTTAGACATATTCACAGCCAGAGATGAAGGTTTCCTTGTTGGATACTTTGTTGTTTTTGTATCCTCTCATATACACTACAAAGACCATCTGTTTGCTAAGAACGACCTGATCTATTTGGCACCTAGTCATAGGAAAGGGTTCGTAGGTGTTAAGCTTATTAAGTTTGCTGAGGAGATGTTAAAAGAGGACGGTGTTTCTGTCATGGTTATTAACACTAAGAACCATAAGCCTTTCCATAAGCTAATGTTATTCTTAGGGTTCTCTCCTTCAGAAACTCTATACTCTAAATATATAGGAGATTAGTATGGCAATTTCAGCAGGTTTAGCTTTACTTTCTACGGCTGTAAGTGTCGCTACAGCGGGTGGGGTTGCTGCTATGACCTTCACCGCGTTTGGTGTGGCTCTTTCGGGTATTGCTGCTGTGGGTGCATCTTTCCTAGTTACTACAGCCCTTGGTGTAGCCCTTAATGCCCTAACACCTAAACCTAGAGCGCCTTCAGCGGGAGCGGGATCAAGCGCAGACTCAACCAGTAGGGGCTATCAAGTAACCCAGACGGGTTCTGCACTAGACCATCAGATTATATATGGTAAAGTAAGGGTTGCTGGTGTTCGTATCTTTGATGGAACTACTGGCTCTGAGAACGAATACTTACATAGGGTTATAGCTTTCACAGGTCACGAGATTCAATCGTTTGACCAGATATACATAAATGATGAGGTTGTCACCCTAGATGGTTCTGGGAATGTTACTTCTCCTTCAGTATACAATGGTCATGTAGTAATACGAAAACACTTAGGCTCTCCTAACCAATCTGCTGATAGTGCGCTTGTATCTGCTGTATCAGGTTGGACAGGTTCCCACAGACTACGTGGAGTGTCTTACCTTTATATTAAGTACACATTCGACACAGACGTATTCCCTAATGGTGTACCAGAGGTAACTGCTACAATCAAAGGTAAGAAGGTATACGATCCTAGAAATGGTTCAACTTCTTGGTCTGACAACCCTGCACTATGTCTTAGGGACTACTTAACCAATACAACATACGGTCTTGGAGAGGGTTCTTCAAGTGTAGATAATAGTAAAGTTATTACAGCCGCAAATGTATGTGACCAAACTAATACACCTAACAGTCAAAAAAGGTATACCTGCAACGGTTCCTTTACTACAGGCTCTACCCCTTACGATGCCCTAAGCACTCTACTAACTTCTATGGGTGGCTTACTGTGGTATGCACAAGGCGAGTGGAGAATGAAGCCAGCCTATTGGACTTCTCCTGTACTTACCTTAGATGAGGATGACCTAAGAGGGAGCCTTACAGTAAACACTAGGCACTCTCGTAGGGATAACTACAACACAGTTAGGGGTACGTTTAGAGGGTCAGAGAGCAACTGGCAGATAACAGACTACCCAGAAGTTACTAACTCTGCATTCCTATCTGCTGATAATGGTCAAGAGTCTGTTATTGACTTAGCTCTACCTTTTACAGACAACTCTAAGGAAGCTAGGAGGATAGCTAACGTAGCTCTTGAGAGGAATAGGCAACAGCTTACCTTTACAGCTTCCTTTGGTATGAGAGCCTTCCAGCTACAGGTTGGTGATAACGTAAAGATTACTAACTCTAGGTTTGGTTGGACAGAGAAAGCCTTTGAAGTAACCTCTTGGACATTTGGTTTAGTTAATGGGCTAGACCTACAAGTTCAGATGGTACTTAGAGAAATTTCTTCTAATGTGTTTGATGATCGTAGTGATGGTGTTATATACGAGAGGGACAACACTAACTTACCTGATCCGTTCTACAAGATACCTGTAGGTTTTAGCACTGAGCAAAGCCTTAGAATTATCAACGAGCAAGTCTTAGGTGTTATCTCTGTAGATATTACATCTTCAAGCCTATTTGCTAGGTCTTACATAGTACAGTTTAAACCTACAGGAGAATCTACTTGGTCTAACGTAGGAACTGGTTCATCTGGTCTGTATGAAATACTGATTGTAGCTGATGGAAGATACGACATTCGCGTAAGAGGTATAAGTACATTAGGTGTTCATGGGAACTGGACCAACAGGACAGTAGACTTTAAGGTATTCGCTATACCACCTCAAGATGTACAGGATTTTTCAGGAAACGTAATAGGTAGTTCTTTACACCTAACTTGGTCTCCCGTAACTGACTTAGACTTGTCTTACTATAAGGTAAGGTACTCAGCAGAGACTTCAGGTGCTACTTACTCAAACTCTGTTGACTTAGTAGATAAGGTAGCTAGACCTGCAAATTCTGTCGTAGTACCTGCTCAAACGGGAACTTACTTCATTAAAGCTGTAGATAAGGTTGGTGGTCTATCCGTTAACCCTACCAGTTTTGTGGTTCTAATAGACTCCAACAACGTAGAAGATTTTAATGCTATAGCTACACTAACCGAAAGTCCTTCATTCTTAGGAACACGGTCTGATGTAGTTGTTCTTCTTGATGACGAAAGTGACTACTTAGCATTAGATACCGAATCTAAGTTTGACGACGGAACAGGTGACTTTGATGATGCTCTTGGTTTGTTTGATGGAGGTAATGGTGACATAGTTCCTTCAGGTGTATACTATTTTGCTAACTCTATTGACTTAGGTGAGAAGTATACAAGCAGAATAAGACCTACGTTTAAAGTAGACTACCTAGATTATGTAAACGACTTCGATAGTGCAACAGGTAACTTTGATGACCGCGAAGGTAACTTTGATGGAGACCCTGATCAGTTTGATACAACCTCAGCTTCCTTTGAGCTAAGGCACACTGATGATGATCCTTCAGGTACACCCTCTTGGTCAGACTGGCAAAGGTTTATCGTAGCTGACATATCGGCTAGGGCAATGGAGTTTAGGGTTGTTATGACATCTAAATCTACATCTGCTACACCAGCCGTTAGACAACTATCAGCAGAGATAGATATGCCAGAACGTACAGAGTCCGAGCAAGATATAGTATTTACAGGTAGTAAGGTAGTAACATTCCCTACTGCATTTAAAGACACTCCAGCTTTAGGTTTATCTTTAGCTAACTTAGCTGATGGGGAAAGATATGTTATAACTAACAAGAGTCGTACTGGGTTTACTATACGGATACTTGATGGAATTTATACAAGTACCGACCCTGTAACTTTAGATTACGTGGCAAAAGGCTACGGAAAGGAATTGACTTAATGTCTCAACACGATTTAAATATAGCAAACCAAAGCTTTCCAGCCACAAGAGCAGACTTAAACAATGCTTTGGCTGCTATAGCTTCAAGTTCTTCTGGTACGTCAGAGCCAGTAACAACATACCCAAATCAGTTTTGGTACGATACAACTAACAGCAAGTTGATGTTTCGCAATGAGGCTGATTCAGCTTGGCTCCTACTGTTCGAGGTTGACCAGACAGGTGGCGATGGTGTCATTTCTGGTGGCGGTATGTACAAGGGTGAAAACGGAACGGTAGGTGATCGTTCTGGAGATATCTTTCGTATCAACAACCAACAACTTGATACTGTTGATGTAACCATAGGAGCGACAGAGAACGCAAGCTGCACTGGCCCATTGACTGTTGCCACAGGAATAACGCTGACTGTCACAAGCGGAGGGAATTTGTCCATTGTCTGATATTAGAGCAAACACGATAAGCAATGCGGCTGGAACTGGCCCCATTGACTTACATAAACAGAGTGCTGCTAAGGCATGGGTAAAGTTTTCTTCATCTTCAGGAAGCGGTGTTGCTGTAAAGAGCAGTTTTAACATAAGTTCAATCACTGACTTGGGTGTGGGAAGTTTTGTGCCAACTCTAAGCTCGGCAATGAGTGATGCTTTATTTCCAACTTTCGGTGGTATTGCAGGCAACACTTCAGCACTCACACTAAGTAATAGTGTATCATCGACAACGATTAGTTTCCAGACTTATGCAAACGGTACACTAATTGATGCACCAGTCGTTAGTGTAGCAGCAAACGGAGAACTAGCATGAGTACAATCAAAGTAGATAGTATCCAAGCGACGGACGAGACAGCTAGTCGTGCGGTGTCAGGGGTTGCAGCGGCTTGGGTGCATTTTGATGGCACTGGGACTGTTGCTATAAATAATTCAGTAAATGTCGCAAGCATTACTGATCGGGGTGTTGGTATGTACGCCTTAAACTTTTCAAATAATCTTGGAAACGCTAATTATGCAGGCTCTGGTATGTCTGGGAATGACTATTCAACAACAACAGGAAGGACATTAACTGTTGATGACGCTCCTACAACAAGTGTCTTTGCTGTTAGAAATATAAACTGCCGTGATACTGCCACAACTGCAATAGATGACAGCAATATGCTGTTCTCAATCCACGGAGACTTGGCATGAGTACAATATCAGCAGCAAATATCTCTGACGGTACAGATACAGTCGGTACTGAGTACGTCGTTAATGGGTCTGCGAAGGCATGGGTGAGTGGTAGCGGCGCTGCGGTGATATTCGACAGCTTCAATGTGTCGAGCGCAATAGACGACGGAACGGGTCAATATTCGTATATACCCACAAACTCTTTCGCTAATCTGTACTATTCCCTGCAAGGAGCGGCTTTCACTGGGTCGTCAACCACTAGAATAGTAATGAAGAACGCGAATTATGCAACAAGTTCGCGCTGTTCAGTCCATATTAGAGACCAATCTGGTAGCGCATACGACTGCGGAAATTGCGTGTCAGTAGACGGAGAACTAGCATGACGCACCTATGGGACAGGTTAGCAGAAGCCAAGTCACGCC
>ENA-UZXB01004166-UZXB01004166.1-metagenome-genome-assembly--contig:-Day-2-1m-contig-4166_pt1 | contig 16333 bp, 24 predicted proteins | sample MGYA00260339_ERZ794899 | MGnify/ENA metagenome assembly ERZ794899 | reverse complement strand
CTCTTTTATTAGCATATCAGACATTTTTTTAAGATTTAACAATGTCTTAGTTCTATATTCACTAAAGGACATTTCATACTTAGTTTCTGTAGGATACTCTTTATTATGAAATGCATAAATGATCATTTCTGTTAAGCCATAAATATGCTCCAAAACATCTAATGAAGATCGACTATCATCACTAGGCTTGTATGAGAGGTCAATATCTCTTAGGNNCGTCAGTGGCCCAGTAATATCTGAACCCTAATCCTTCAATTAATCGGGTGATTACTGTTTCAGTGGTAAAATTATCAGCATAGGGGCCTATCTCAGAAAAAGGTAATGATTCATTGGTTTTTTCAGAATCTTTCATAATATATAATTTAATTGTTTAAAGTTTTAATTATCAAAATAGACAGCTTATTACATAATAAATATAATTGTTATCTTATAACTTGCAAAATACAATTAATAATTTTATGTTTGATGTAAATTAATATATCAAAAATCATGAAAAACATTTATTTAGCTTTAGTAAGTATTTTATTATTTGCCTCGTGTGGGCAAAAGCCAGCCAGTGAAAAAGAAAATAAAATCAAAGTAGGATCTTTAGGATTTCATGTATCATTTGTAGTGCCGAACGATGCCACAGAAAGAATGGATCAGTTTATTGAGACACATGAACAGTTTATGCGCGAGACTCATCACTTATCTGGTGATCAAGAACCCATTGTTTTATCTTATTCTGTATTTAAGTCCCCAGAATTGAATAATCCTTTCGATCCTAATAGTGGTGAAACAGGAAACACACTTTATGGTTTAACAGAAATTTATAATGGCCCTGAAGGTGTTCAAGCTCATATGACTTTAGGTCAGCAACGTGAAGCCATGTTTGCTGAATTAGTAGACTTAACAAATACATATAGTGTTGCAGGAATTCTCGGAGCACCTGTAATCGCGGCAATGGAATAATTAAAACTTATTTTAATTTATCTAATGATTTAGCTGTGCTGCAACTTTAAATATTGGTAGTTGTAGATCGCATCTACAAGCTAATTTTAACTTTAAATAAATAAAAATGAATTTAGTAATTAAAGGGAAATGCACGTCAAGTTATGACGCGGTATATAAAGACTTTATTGAATTGTCAGAAACAAGAGCACAATGTTGTGATGAATCCAAGACAACAATTAGTAAAATAGACAACAATAATTTTGTTGTTCTATTGTTTGATGTTGACATGAGTAAATTGAAAGAAATATTATCTACTCCTGAAAGAGCTGAAGTAATCAAAAAGAACGGTATTTCAAATGAAATGTTTCAATTTACGTCTTTAGGATAAGGGCGCAAATAAATATGTTTAGATATTTGGAATCCCCCACTAATTTTAACAAACTAGCACCATAAAACATACCTACAAAATTAGTTGGTGTCCAAAAAATATTTTAGGCAACGTAATGAGCATCTGTAATCACTACTTCTGCTTCAGTTACTCCACTTGCATCAACCCAAGTTAAAACTGCATTATACTGGTCTTGTTGAAGGACCATGTGATTCGAAAAAATTTGAGCAACACTGAATTCAATTTTAGGAGTGCCACATCCATACATTAAAATTAGTCCAATGTAAAAGTAAATTAGTATTCGATTCATAAGGCAATTTACTCATATATTGTTAAAAATCAACATTCTATTTAAATGTTAAAAATTCCCGCTACTAAAACAATAAAACGGTTATACTTTTATAAAGCATAGCCGTTTTTTATATTATAAATATATTTATTTCTTTATAATTCTTTGTGTAGTTAGTTTACTTCCATCAGAAAGCTGTAGTATGTAAACTCCTTTTTCTAGTTGGCTAATGTCTATAGTATTCGTAATAGATTTGTTCATTAGTTGCTTTCCTAGAATATCGAAAACACCCACTTTTAATTGAGAATAATTACCGTTTATGTAAACTATATCTGAAGTAGGATTTGGATAGATTGAAATGTCTAATTGATTCTGGTCATTTAAATTTAAAGTAGAACAATTTAAACCACCATCAACAATATTCCAATTATAGTTTTCTATTAAACTCATTCGAGCATCTTTGCTATTACAATAGTTAATTGTAGGACCTGCTCCTAATTCAACATTTGGTTGTACATCTTTCTGAGACCACCCATTTAGAATATTATCATAATTGGCTGTTGATAGGCCTGAGCTGTGAAAAATCATGTACATATTGGTTACATTACTGATATCCCAGCTACTTAAATCATAATTAAAGTCAGTTCTTGTATGAAATAACTGACTCATATTAGTCACACCACTAACATCCCAGTTTGAAATATCTCCGTACGTATTTTCAACAGGTGTTGGAGATGAGAACCATGTATTAACAACATTATGGATGTTAACATTTGAAATAGGGTCATCAAATTTTACCAAAGTAAAAGACCCATTATTGTTTTCCCAATAAGCCATTCGAGTTGTGCTACCCCAATCTTCAGTTATTGTGTACTGAGGCATAATATCAAAATCACCATCATCATCAATATCAAGAACTCTCAGTTCATATGAGATTCCTAAATCTCCAATTTTTTGAGTTGTAAAAGGTCCTGATAATTCTGAATAAAGTTGGACGGGATCAATAATAATTTCATCCGTCACATCCACTAGACTATTGCCATCAATATTTTTAAAAACATTGATTCCAACCCCGCTGTAATTATAAGTCCCAATGGTAACCAAATCAAAAAAACCGTCATTATTATAATCTAAGAAGTTACCGCCAAATAGTGATAAAGCACAATCTTCACAATTTTCAATATTAGGAGTTGTATAGTCAACAGTCATTGCGTTTTGAAGAGAAAAATTACCAGTTCCATCTCCATACATGATGTATAAAAGTGCAGGGTCGTAACCAATACTAGTATACATATCAATTTGAGAATCCGGTATTTGTTGATTATCAGAGAAACCAGCTATTAAATCCAAATAACCATCATTATTCATGTCAAATAAATCTATATATGTAAAGGGCATGTCGTCAGGACAATAAAAGTTTTGTTGAAGAAAGGTTTCGCTCTCTATTAAATTAGTTTTAGAGATTGAAAAATTACCATTGCCATCATTAATATAAAATTTTGGGGTTGAAATATGATCACAATCTCCATATTGCCATTCTGCTTCAACAATATCAATGTCACCGTCATTATCAATGTCACCTGTAGCTAGGCTGTGTGACCCAGTAGGTGGACCAATTAAACGTTCAGTCATTCCATTTGATGAAAATTCAAGAAGAACTAATGGATAATGTTCTTCCGTATAATAACCTCCTTCACCATTATCATGATGGTTTTCGTTTTCAAATACGACATCTAACACTCCATCACCGTTGAAGTCTCCTGCTTCCAATCTTGCTGAAAACCAAATGCCACTGTCATAATAAATAGGTTGTGTACTTTCGTTGAAATAATCCTCCCACCATACCCATTTACCATAACCGGTAACGTATCCATCACAATCATCACAAGGGGTTACATTTTGTAACCAACCCACCAAATCCATATTACCATCATTATTATAATCAAATAACAAATAAGCTTGATCACCTAATATATATCTTTCAGTTTCAGTTTCAATATTGATTCTCTCAGTAGCCTCTTTGAAAGAAATAATATACGCAGGTGAAACTTGATCTTGAACAACAGTACCAACAGTGTTATTTATTGAAGAGTGTATAGGTGTTCCATAGTTAGCTAATTCTTGACAAATAGCAGAATTAGATAAAATGAGTATCAGGTAAATAATTTTTTTCATACAAAATAGATTTATAGAAAGACATAATTATTTATTGTTTTGCAAAAATTGAACTGTAGCTTTAAACAATAATCTAAAGATAATCAAAATAATATTAGTTCAACTATTCATAATAAGAGTCATTATGTGATGAGTGTCGATTAAGTTTCTTGAGGTTAGACTTATGTTAAATATTTCGAAACAACGTGGAGAAATGAATCCAATTCCCGCTACTAAGGAGTAATCAGAAATGGATGCTTTTCTTTAAATAAGTTATGATATCTGCCTTATAGGTTCTGCTGATAGGAATTTGAGAACCCCCAATTTTTATAAATTCATTATTGTAACTGTTTATTTTCTGAAAGTTCACAATGAACGATCTATGTGTTCTTTTGAAGTAAGAAGGGAGACGATTAATGATCTTACTGATTCTTTCTTTTGTGACTATTTTATCATCATTGGTTACAACTTTAATATAATCTGAAAGGCTTTCAATGTAGAGAATGTTCGATAGATTTATAGAATGATTTGTTCTATTGTATCGAACGATAATCTTGTCTTCTTTGGCATCATAAGTACTTTTCTTAATATTCTCAAGAGAACTTATAATGGTTTCTTTTTCACTAAGTTTTTGAATAATCCCAAAGATAACTTTAACTAGTACCAATACATACAGTGTCAGGCTTAGATTGCCAATATTTAGAGCAAGTATAGGTTGATCATCAAATTGGAAAGAACTAAATAGGATAAGGGCAAGAAAAATGACAAGATATTGGAGATATAGAGAAATGATAATAGTATAGATAGAATATAAAATAAATAAACCATTTTTCCCCCTCAATAGAAATTCTGGAATTAATTTATGATTCACATAATAAGATGTTCCAATCACGACGGGTAAAAGGAAAGTAATAAAGTAAAACACTTTTCCTAGAGAATGACCTTTACTTACAAATAAAACAACTAATATTAGTCCAGTAAAAAACCAATACCAAGCAGTCTTTAAAAATCTAACAATTTTCAGAACCATCTGTCAAAACTAATCAATTTTAGTAGTTTTTAACGAATTTATCGGTAGGATACCACTTTCGAAACGGATTCTACCTTGATTACTGGGAGCTTTTCGGTTTATCTTTGAGATGTTATATATTTATAAACCAGGAGATGAACAAATCTCTTTAAAATTAGAATTATGTTCAAAATATTTTTACAAGGAGGTCCATTATTTATGGGAATTCTTTCTCTTATTCTACTTTCTCTTGTAACTGTTTTTGTAGTCTCTCTTATTAAGAAAGGAGACGAAAAAAAACTTTTACAATCAATGCAATGGTTAAAATCATTGGGAACTCTGGGGTTAGTTGTCGGTATACTTGGTCAGTTAATAGGACTTTTTAGTGCATTTTCAGTAATTGAAACATCTCAAGGAATTTCACCAGCCGTGCTAGCAAGTGGTCTTAAAATCTCATTGATTACTACACTTTATGGATTATTAATTTATATTATTTATCTGCTTTGCTCAATGTTTTTAAAGCGAATTCAGAAATGAATCCAATTTCCGCTACTAAAACAACAAAACGGTTATACTTTTATAAAGTGTAACCGTTTTTATTTTATAATCTGACTTCGGAGTGATAGAAGTTGTATTAAAAGAATTATTCTAATAAACCTAGCTGCATTAAGAATGAGTAGTTATCGAAAAAATCTTGTTCCTGAAGTACTTTTCCATCTTTCATCAATACCACGGTAGTACCACTGATGTTCACCTTTTTGTTAGTCGCAGGGATTCCAAACATTACCCCGTCATGAGTTCCTTTAAAATTCCAATGTTTAACTATTTTATCTCCTTGCCCAATTACATCAATAAAATTAAATTCAGCATCAGAGAAACCAGTTAAATAATTGTTGTAATAATCTCGAAAGGCATCAATGCCAGTGATATTACCCTCTGCAGTTACTACGGTTACTTCTTTATCAAAACTATCACTATTTATAGCGTTACTATCCCTAGTTTCAAAAAAAGTATCCCAGGCTGTCTTATAGGTATTGATATTTTTCTCAGTTTGTTCATTCACTCTTGCTAGGGACTCACACTCTTTATTAAATTCTTGTTTACAACCAATAAGTAGAAATGTTATAATTGAAAATAGAATAATTTTTTTCATAATTGTTTATTTAAATTAATAATGGAAATCTAATATAATTAATTTTTTTGGTTTAGAGATTAGTTCTATCGCATTAACTGTAAACTCAAATTCTCTTGGAGTAAAACTTATGTTCGATATTTCGAATGAGAACGCTACTAAAACAATAAAAAGGTTATACTACTATAGTATATCCTTTTTATTATATTTACCTCAAATTTTATTAGACGATTTATTTTCTGAAAAGAATCGTTATATAAAAACACACAAAATCTATACGATGAAAAAACTACTCTTATTCTCCGCTTTATTCATCTTTGCTTTTAGCTGTAATGATCGTTCAGATGATAACCCGTTACCAGCTTACACAATTGAAGGTAAGTGGTTATGGTCTCCTGACCCTGACGATAGAACATCTGCAAATACAATGTATGAGTTTGTAAACGGTATTCGTTATACTTCATATGCAGATTGCTGGCCAAATAATTGTACCGATGAAGATTTTAATGCGTTAGATATTTCAGATAGAATTCCAGGAAAACATACATACATATGGAATCAGGATACGCAAACAATTTCATATGAAGATGGCAATTCTTCTTTAGTCACATTTGAATGTGATGGGGGTAAAATACTATTTGAAAATGGGGGTAAACTATGGAGGTTAAGCTCTGACTGTCAATAAAATACAGGTAAATCTTCCTCGTTGAATTCTGAGATTTCTAAACCACATAAATAGGATTTCAGTATACTTATAGATAGAATTTCTTCATCAATACATAATTAATTGTAAATTGCAATTTTATAAATAGTAACTTAATTATGAAAAAAGGTTGTTTATTACTATCAATTTTAATATTGTTTCAAGGTTGTTATAGTTATAAGACTTTAGACTATAATAGTATTCCAACAGAAAAAAAACAAAAGGTTGAGGTAAAACGGACTGAAGGAATAAATATTAAAGGAACATTAGTTTCTAAAAATGAACAAACATTGACTTTAGATACGAATGGTCAACTCCAAAAAATTCCTGTAAGCGAAATTTACGAAGTCAAAGTTAGAAAGTTTTCAATCTTAAAAACTGCTGTTAGGTTTGCAGCGGCATATGGTGCGTTTGTTGTTATTGCTCTATCAGCAGGGGATTTAAACTAAATCATAGGCATATTTTCCTCTTTCAATTCAAGGAGTTCTAAACCACAAATAGAAGAACTTCAACAAGGACAGCAAAAATTTCAAATAGAGATTGTAAATAGTTCTAGTAAAACTAACTTTTGTAAATTAGGGTTATGAAACGAAATCTATTATTAATTGCTATTTTAATTCAAGTAATAGGAATAATTTACGGACTGATAAACAATGCAAACGAAGTAACAATTCCAGCAATATTCTTTTTCATATTCACTTGAATTGAATTTTATAAAAATCCTAAACCTTAAGCAACTCTTTTCCCTTCAATTTAGCGAGTTTCCAATCCTTTAAATAGGTTATACTTACATAAACTATATTTTTATTACATTTATTTCATGAAAAATTACCTTATTGCCTTTTTGTTTTTGTTCTCAATGTGTGAACAAAATGATACATTGACCAAAGAAAATATAAATATTGTTAAAGGTCAGTATATTCTTCAAAACGTTAGTTGTTACTGTTTGTTTCAAGATTATGATTTTACAGTAAATCAATTGTGGTTTTTTCCAAAAGAACAACTTTTAGTTAGTAAGGGATCTGTCATTGATGGAGTTAACATTACAAGTCCAAATGAACCCAAAAGCTATTTTATAGCTGACGGAATCTTAACACTTACTAAAAGTAAGAAACAATACACAATAGAAACCAAAGCTGATGAAATTGTATTAAGCTTTATAGATGACCCTAGAATAGCTGACGACGAAATCACCTATTCCTTTAAAAAAGGAAAAGCTGGTGATGATTGCATAAACCCAAACAATATTATACTTGCATCAGCTTGTACAAAAGAATATGACCCTGTATGCGGATGTGATGGGAATACATACTCAAACCCTTGTACAGCAACTAGCTATGGTGGAGTTAGTTCATTTACAAAGGGTGAATGTTCAAACTAAATCATAAGCAATTCTTCCTCGTTCAATTTAGGGAGTTCTTAACCTCTTAAGTGGGTTAAACGAACAGTTTATTATATTTGAATTACAAACCAATTTATTATGAAAAATTTACTTTACTTATTGCTATTTATATCCTTTATTTCACACTCACAAAGTAAGAATGAAACGGGAATAAGTACTGTCTATGCAAAAAAATTATTAATTCAAGACAACATAGAACGCATTATATATGATTATACCCAATCGGATGAAATGGGGTTAATTAAAATGCATGCTCCATTTGGATGGACAGAACCAATTATTGAAGCACAGTTTGAAATTAGGGGGATTGTACTAAAGGGGTTGCTTGGATTAGAATATGAAAACAGTGAAGAGCATATTGTAAGTGGTAATGGGTTTGTTATTCCAAAAAATACTCGCGTTAGAATCTTTAATGCGGGTAAAGAAGAATTAATCTTGATAGAGGTTTTAAGACCTGCCTATAAAAAAGAATTAGTGCAGGGGTTTACCAACTTTAATAATAGACCATAGGCAACTCTTCTTCTTTCAGTTTAGTTATGGTTTAAAGTTGTAAGTTAGACTTAATGGATTGAGGAATTCTTCATAGCTTCCTGGAGCATAGTTATAGATGCGTTTCTGAATTGATTTCAAATATTTATTTGCAATATTAAAATGAAAATTATATTTTTAGATAAGTATTGGAAATAAAATCATGAAAAATTTAATATTTATTTTGATAACTATGTGTTGCTTAGCATCTTGTGGTACTACAAAAAAAGGGGTTATAACCAAAAAGGAGAAAAAAAAGAATTTCATTTTGCCGCCTGATGTAAATTCTAATAAGTACTCAAAAAAAAGAAACCGTAATTAAACCATGGGCAAATTCTCTTCCTTCAATTCAGGGAGTTTTAAACCTTTTAAATAGGTCATACTTATATTTTGTATTTAAAAAAAATGAAACAAATAACTTTTCTATTTTTAATGGTTTCCTTAAAATTAAGTAGCCAAGATATCAATTATAATGTTAATTCTCATTATTATAAAAATGAGATGAATCCTTATTTTGACTTAATTGAAATTGTAAAAAATCATGGAATTGAAGGGCCAAAATATGGCGGTTATGATACAGGTGTTGCTTATGCAGATTTTAATGGCGATGGATACATTGATATTAACTTGTTACTCAACTCAGGAGGTGACGGAGATTTTTGTGAACACTTTATGTTAATAAATAATGGAGATGATACTTTCACTATGGACAATACTTTAATAACCAATATCGACTTTCAAACTTACATGTCTAGAAAAACCATAGTTGGAGATTTCAATGGAGACGATCTGCCAGATGTAGTTAGAATTGCAGGGGGACATGATTGGTTAAGAAAATCAAATATATTAATGAGTGGAAATGATCAGTACACTTTTATGGAACTAGACGTTGTACCTGAATCTCAGTATCATGGTTTTGCTTCTGGTGATATAGACAACGATGGAGATTTAGATCTATTCTTTGGATCTCCAAATGCTGGGTTCGCAATGAATGATGGTACCGGAAATTTCACATGGTATAGTGTTGGTGAAAAAATTAGTAATTATTTTGTAGAGAATACAGAGCAAGATGGTGCATACGGAGTTCAAACTGTAGAAATACTAGATGTAAATAACGATGGAAATGAAGATATAGTAGTAGGTGGACAATATGCAGATAATGATTATGATTATAATTTGATGGGGCCAACTATTTTGTGGGGAGATGGTTCATCCAATTATGATTATAATAATAAAACTGAAATTTGGGGGCTTGGAGAACGTCCAACAATGACAGACGGATCATCTGTTGACAATAATGATGATTTTTCTTTTGCAGATATTGATAATGACGGGTATTTAGATGTAGTACTTGTGTATATTAGACAAATAGATAATGACCCAGATAATAATGGGGGTACTACGATGTCACATTATTACCAAGTTATGAAGGGGAATTCACACACAGAATTCACTGATGTTACAGATGAATGGTTACCAGATAATATTAAATACTGTACCGTCGTATGGATTATTCTTAAAGATATTGACCAAAATGGCCAATTAGATTTAACTGAGTATGCTAAAACCACATCTAAGGCTGGAAGCTTACCAACGACAAATTGTTTACCAGAGGCATGGAGATGGGAGTGGAATGGAAGTTCCTTTAGTACCATATCTGGCTCTCAACTGAGTGTCGATGTTGAAACATCAGGCAATTCACTTAGATTATATCCAAACCCAACAGATAATATCTTATTTGTAAAAGGGAATAAAAACTTAATGAACGTCTCTGTTTACAACACATTAGGGAAAGAAGTGCTTTCAAAAATGAATACTAACAATTTAGATGTAAAAGTATTACCAAAAGGTGTGTATATTATAAAAATTTTAGATGATGTAAGTCAAATCAATAGAAAGTTTATTAAAAACTAAGTCCTAGGCAACTCTACCTCGTTCAATTCCATGAGTTCTAAATCACGTAAATAGGGTTTTAATATACGTATGGATAAAATCTCTTTACCAATCCATTATTAATTGTAAATTGCAATTTAAAATAAATTAACTTAATTATGAAAAAAGGTTCTTTATTACTATCATTTTTAATTTTATTTCAAAGTTGTTTTAGTTATAAGACTGTAGACTATAATAGTATTCCAATTGAAAAAAAACAAAAGGTTGAGGTAAAAGGAGTTGGAGGAACAAATATTAAAGGAACATTAGTTTCTAAAAATGAGCAAATATTGACTGTAGATACCAACGGTCAACTCCAAAAAATTTCTGTAAGTGAAATTTACGAAGTCAAAGTTAGAAAGTTTTCACTCTTAAAATCTTCTGGAGTACTCGCCAGTTCAATATTAGTAGCAACTGCTGTGCTTTTTGCTATTTTTTTAGGGAAACTAATAGGTTTGTAGGAATACTCTCTTCTTCTTTTTTATCTGAACAATTCGGGCTTATAAGAGATCTAATTTAAAATACTATTTTTGAAGTAAAACGAATTCAAACCATAATTATATGTACTTTAAGGAGTTTCAAAAAGACATGCGTATTGCCCATTTAGGTGGAGGAACTGGAATCTTAGTATCAGGCGCAATCTGGCTAATTTCTGGATTGTCTGGCTTGTATTTAACCAAAGAGATAAGTATTTTGATCTTCTTTATAGGAGGAATGCTAATTTATCCTTTGGGGGTGCTTTTTGCTAAGTTCTTAAATAGAACTGGAAAACATCAAAAAAACAACCCTCTCGCTACCTTAGCTACTGAAAGTACAGCAATATTGTTTGTTGGACTTTTTATAGCCTATTCGATTTTCCAAATACAAAAACTATGGTTTTACCCTGTTATGCTCATGACAATTGGTGTAAGGTATTTAGTATTTCAATCAATTTACGGAATGAAATTGTATTGGATTTTAGGACTATTTTTAATGATATTGGGTGTATTCTGTTTGATTTCAAGCCAGTCTTTTCATTTTGGTGGAATCACAGGTGGAATTATTGAACTACTATTTGGGGTCTTGTTTATCTTAAAGGAAAAAAACAATAAAACTTAATATTTTATCACCCTTAATGCATAAGCTGTCTCATTAAGTAGCGAATAATTTCAAAATCTCTTGGAGTAAAAACTAATGTTCGATATTTCGACAGGGAATTCCACTAAAACCACAAAAAGGTTTCCATTAAAGTATAACCCCTTCTCATGAAACAAGACGGGTTAATTAATATCGAATTTAAAGTATTATGTTTGAATTATAGTTCTACTGAGAAATCTAAAAAAATAATTGACTCAAAATGAAAAAAAATAATTTCATACTTATTCTATTTGTTATAATATTTCAAGGTTGTAAAGATGATCATTGTGATGAAATACTATGCTTTACACCACCCGAAAGTTTTCGATTTGAAATTGTTGACAAAACAAGAGGAGAAAATTTATTCACTAACGGAACTTATGAATCTAAAAATCTAAAAATAACGGACAATTTAAATAATAATGAGACCGTGGAATTTACATTTATATCAGAAAATAATATCAATTTGATTCAAATCGGTTCAATTGGCTGGGAAACAGAAATTGTAAATCTAAAAATTGATATATCTGACAATCATATTTTTAACTTCTACGTTCATGCTGAGAGAAATACGGGAAATTGCTGTAGTTTTACTGAGTATAAGGAAATTACGATAACGAATTCAGAATTTGAATTTGATAGTCAAACGGGAATTTATAGAATACTTGTAGCATAAAAACGATTGGCCAACAACACCTTTACTACATTAATCTTTTTTTTAAAGCAGAGCTGGAAATGGGCCATTAATTATATATACACCCATAATGACTCCTATTGCTATAAAATGGCCCTTTCGAGGAATAAATGGCTTGTAGTGTTTTTTGTTTTTTACAATTTTATTGTTAACATCAAAAGTAACCGTGCGGTTGCTCTTGAATGGATTGACGTAATCATACTTCCAAATTTCTTCACTATCGTTTGTTTGTAATATTGATGTTGGCTCACCATATTTTGATGTAATAAGTTCTTTTGGATTGCTATTTTTTGAGTATAACGGTTGATTAATTGTTGGTGAGCAATTGTAAAAAGCGATGAATATAAAAAAAAGAAAAAAAAGTTTTTTCATCGTCATGTTTTGGTTACACGAATATAGGAATTTAAACCACAGGCACAACTATTCTCCCTTTAATGTTGGAATTTCTGAACTACAAACAGAATAACTAGTCACAAGTCATAGATATTTTAAATAGAAAATATAGATAGTTTGGGTAAAATTAAATTTTGTGAATTGAAATTTACAAATACTATAAAATAGTAAAAATGAAAAAACTTTTTATCATGGCTTTGTTAGCGGTAATTTACCAGTTTTCATTCGCCACACTCGTTTATTTTGGATTAGGTGGTGCAGAATTTTTTGGAGCAAATGCAACATTTCCAGAAATGAACAATCCTGAAAATAATAATTTAGTCTTAAATTTACTTAGTAGTATCATTACTGGAGTTGCTTTTTACTATGGGTTTCAAAAGTTTAGTGATGAATCGCACTCAAATATAAGTGGCGCTAAATTGGGATTTTTCGTATCTGTATTTGCTGTCATTACAACCAATATTTCCAAGGAATCATTTAACAATTTTTATATCAGTAATTCAATTGCTACTTTAGAGACATTAATATGGGTTCTTCATTTTATTGTATTTGGAGTTGTAACTGCGGTTGTTTTTAGAAAAATAAAAGACTAAATAAAAATAAGTTAGTTGTGTTTTAAAATTAATAAATAGTATATTGTGAGAGAATTAAATAATTAACTTTAAATACAATTAAAATGAAGAAATTAATACTGGCCTTAGCGCTCATTCCATTATTAGGGTGGAGTCAAGTAAAATCAGGGGTAACTTATTCAGAGCATCCAGCTTATGATGTAATTACAAAATCTTACCAAATATGGGAATCAGGAACGGAAGCTGAACTTAGAGCATTGTATGCGGAGGGAGCTAAATTTTGGGGGCCTGGTGACGAGGAAGCTAATAATATAGATCAAGAAGTAAGTAACATGCTCTGGTGGCAAGAAAATTTTAGCGATATAAAATATACTGTCATGAAAGGCGCAACACCAGACATTATTAAATATGAAGATGATGATAAAGGAGCTTGGACGATGGACTGGATGGTATTCTCTGCTGTAAACAAAACCAGTGGTAAGGCTATTAAAGTAAATATTCACTCGAATAATTATGTGACAGAAGATGGGAAAATCACGATGTCAATGAGCCACTTTGATAGAGAGTCTGCAGGAGAGCAAATTCAAGCATCTTTTGGATGGCATAGAAACGGTCGTGTGTTTGATGAACACCCAATTATTGATAAATTGAATAAAATGGTTGCACATTTCGAGGCTGGAGAAATCTCGGAATTGGCCTCTTACTTTTCAGAAGATGCAGCCTTTTACCGACTTGGTGTGGACGGAAAATTAAATCTAGAAGAACGAACTGCTACATGGAATCAGGCTGTAGCAGCAAACAGTGTTCGTAAACTAGAACAGTCAGGATATCCGGATGCTATTTATTATTCAAGAGACAAAGGCCAATGGGTGGTGCTGTCTTGGTGGTGGGTAAACAATACAAATGCAGAAACAGGAGAAAAAACTCGTGAATATCTTCATATGAGTCACGACTTTAACAGTGAAGGTAAAGTGACCAGAGAAGTTATTTATATGGCTAATTAAGCACCCTCCTCTACCAATTTTTAAGTTCGATATTTCAAAAGAGAACTTTCCTAATATAATAAACGGTTATACTTTTTTTGAAGTGTAGCCGTTTATTTATATCTTTAAATGTAACTTTTAATTAAATGACTTATTATTCTAAAGTCTCATATCCCTTATTGATTATTGTATTTATAGTTTTTTTTGGACCACTAATCCCCAGCTATATATACGATGATTTTAAAAGTAATATGGTTTTAATAACCGTGGCTTTGATCATTTTATATGGATTTATTTTACATATGTTTTTCAATACAATTTATACAATTGATAATGAGAGGTTACACATTACATGTGGTTTTTTTCGTTATAATTCGATAAATATCATGGAAATTAAAAAAATTTCAAAGTCTTATAATATGATTTCGTCTCCTGCAGCTTCGTTTGATAGGATTGAAATTACGTATGGTAAGTTTGAGGAAATTATAATTTCACCAAAACACAAATTGAAATTCTCTGAAGATTTACAGAAAATTAACCCCAATATTATCAATAATCTTAGGATGTAATTTGTTTATCCAATAGATGATAATTTCAAAATCTTCATCACTAGAACGAACCGTCAATTTTTCGAGGAACTACCTATTAAAATAATAATATAGTATACAAAATGTGTATATTGCACANNACCTGTTGGTTTGCTAGGAGATCTTATCCGAAACGATAGGCATCACATAAAAATAATAACTAAATGAAAAAAGTATTCCCCATATTCCTAATTTTAGCTATAATTTTAGTCTTAATATATTCGTTTAAAAAGAAGGAAAAAATAACTCATTTTAGTGATGAGAAAATAGAGATATCAACAATTTCTTATGATAGCATAAATAAAATGAAGGATACACACTGGAAACTAAAATGGGCAGATGAATTTGAAAAAGAAACTATAGACTCTAATAATTGGACTGCACAAGTAGTGAAAGCTGGAAGATTTAATGGGGAGTGGCAGCGTTATACAAACAGTGGTCAAAATGCATATGTAGAAAATAATTGCCTAGTTATAAGGGCAATACACGAAAGTGATAAACATGGTTTAAATCAATATACTTCTGCACGATTACACACAGCCAACAAGCAATCTTGGAAATATGGAAAAATTGCTGCACGTATAAAGCTTCCTCAAGGCATGGGTATGTGGCCAGCCTTTTGGATGCTCGGAGCGAATATAGACGAAAATGGGGGTGACACGCCTTGGCCTCAGTGTGGAGAAATTGATATTTTAGAATTGTATGGCACTAAAGACGATGGTCTTATTGAATCGAATGTTCATTACGCAGATGCTTCAGGCTCACATGCATCCATGGGAGCAGAGTCTTTTCAATTAGAGAAAGGCAAATTTTCAGATGAGTTCCATGTATTTGAATTAGAATGGAATGAAAATGAACTTATTTGGTTTGTAGACGGAAAACAATTTGCAGAGATGGATATTTCTTCAGATGAATTAACAGAGCTTCACAAAGAGTTTTTTATTCTTTTTAATATAGCTGTAGGAGGAACTTATGCAGGTAGGCCGGATGATACCACTAATTTCCCACAACACATGTATGTTGATTGGGTAAGGGTATATGAAAAAGTAATCAACTAAGACCAACGTTTGTATTTTGTTGCTTGGTTTCTTGATCATAGGCATGTTACATTCTTCTAGTTTAATAACTTATAAACTCCGAAGGTAGGGTAGCGATTACTTTATACAAAGTCACTGTATTTTGCTATTTGTTGGTGTTATTGGAGGCAGGTTATTAATATCTTCTCCTTTTATTTCTTTTGATTCGAGGCAATTAAAAAATTAAACGAACATTTCTTATATTTGAATATTAAAACTACCTAATTATGAAAAAACAACTCTATCTTTTCGCATTCTTAATCTCTTCAATAGTTTTCTCACAATCCAAAGAACGTATTAGTTTACATGTTTTTGATTTACCAAGCGGAGTAACAATTGAAGAATTTCAAAAAGACCTAGATCGGGCAAATAATATATATGAAAAAAATGGATTTGGAGCCAATAAATACAGGGTTTACCAAGTAAGTTCAGAAGACGAAGC
>ENA-UZXB01012363-UZXB01012363.1-metagenome-genome-assembly--contig:-Day-2-1m-contig-12363_pt1 | contig 16338 bp, 17 predicted proteins | sample MGYA00260339_ERZ794899 | MGnify/ENA metagenome assembly ERZ794899 | reverse complement strand
TAAAGGCAAGATTGATGATGTACAGATTTACGATACGGTGTTAAGTGAAATCTTATATCTTTACACAGGGTCTACTGCCAGTGACAAGACTGCCTCTTTAGATTTAGACTTCAAGGTATGACCTGTACCAACTGCGGATTACCTCCTAGTGGACATTGGTGATTCTAACATAGCAGAGAATTTAAAAATAATTAATATCTATGGACCAGTCGTATGCCAAAGTGAAATTAAACAATCACAAATGAAGCTAGATCCTGAAGTAGCTAAAGGAACGTACTTTATCCAATTCTATGATAAAGAAGGCATATTCCTTCAGAATAAGAAGATTATCATACAGTAGTAAGCTGATATAACTTTTTGGTATTCTACAAACCAATCATATCATTGATTATCTGAGTCATACGAGTAGATGGGGCGGTTTTGTCTGTAGAGATAGACTCAATAAGAATGACACTACTGTCGCGAGTTATCGTCTCATAAGATCCAAATACAGGGATACAGCCTTTTTTATACCAAAAAGATCTAGTTGCCTTATCATGTTCAAAATTCTTGATACGTGTATTCCAGCTCTGAGAGTTTGATTCCGGTATGGATTTCATAGTTAAATACTGGTGTATATCGAAGGAGTCTGCGATTAATACTTGGTTAATGCACGTGCTATCATTTCAAATCAAGCGATGAGTATCTTGATGTATCAATGAACCTTCTGGCAAGTCGATACTGAAACTTTCCAAAGTAGTGGTCGTATCTTTTCCTAAGATTTCGTAAATATCTAGCAGGTCATTGGCTTTGGATAGTTTGTCAAACAAGTGTTTCGTCAGTTTAGAGGCCGTTTTAATGGTTCGCATTGTTCGGTCCCTCGTAAAAGTATATGAGTCACCCGTATTTCTAGCGATAATATCCTCCTTCGCTATATTGTATTCATAAGAGTAGGGTTCTATTGAAGCGTTTTTATTGAGAGCGTCAATTTCACGTTTAAGCTGTGGTTTATTTTTAAATAAGTAAGCTTCGTGAAAGTCTTCAACTACAGACATTGCTTCTCTATTGGCTATAGATTCATTGATAGCACGAGCAAAGTCTTCTGCACTCATCGTATTGTTCAAGCGGGATATTCCATTTGCAGAATTGATTACGTCATCTCCGTATCTAATGTTGCCTGCATCATCAGCATAGGACGCTGCTTTGCCGAGTCTGGCAATATCATCTGTCTTGCTGCACATACGGAGCATGGTTCCGCAACCTGCAAAGATTGCAAGGAAACCAGCAAGCAATGATCCTCCGCTATTGTTACTCATCGTTGTACAAAACTAATTATTCTTTACAATAGCGATAAAAACGTATGGAGACTTGGTTTTACTAAAAAAGCCCTCCCGATACATCGGGAAGGCTTTTGAAATCGTTTCGTTTTAAGTCTTAATGCTTCGTGATTTTCACGTGCTTAACTTGACTAGCTGTGTTCAATGTTACGTAGTACACACCCGGAATTAGACTGCTAATGTCTGATGAGGTGATAGAAGAGGATAATTCAAATCCTTGAACCGTTCTTCCATTAATGTCTGATATCTCACCTGAAACGGCTTCGTTGTCAAGATCAGTCAATGTGATGTAAAGGACATCACGAGCAGGGTTAGGATATTCAGTATAGTCGTATCTTGAGTTACTGTTCTAAAATCAAATCTTCAGCTATAATTTACAGTTTTCCTCCAACACACCAAGCGTTAGCCAATTAGCAATAGCCTGTCTATTATTCACTATGAGCAGTCTTTTCTGGTCAAACTCATTCTGAATATTACCCAACTCAATATAAATCACAGGTGGTCTACTCTCCCTCAAGGTATGTAAGTCTCTACTTTTTACCACTCCTTTGTATCCTCGGTTTACTTGATGCTCTTCATATTCAGATTTGATAGTCTGCAGCATAGTAGTAGCCATACTCTTACCAATGGAACTTCCTGGATAGTAATAGAAGAAAATATCTAATTTTTGCTTTACGTATCTACTGTCTATATGAATTTCGACTACTCGCTGTACGGTGGCACCTTCTTTCTTATGCTTTTCGTACAGTTCATTGATTTTTGTAGTCCGCTGCTTTAGTCTTCTCACTTGATTGAGCGGAATACTTTGATTGTACCATACGGTTTCGTCTTTATCATTGTCTAAGTATTCATAGTCACGTATACCATCATCGTCTCTTGTTATCAAATATACAGTTGCACTATGTTGAAGTAAGTTTCGAGCCAGCCTTAGCGTGATGTCATATGCATACTCATCTTCACATAAGATGTGGCCATCTTTTTTACCTATTGCTCCAGGGTCTGGTCCACCGTGACCACTAATCAGGTAATACACTTGTCCTTCAAGTTTCTTTGTGTAGATCGGCGTGTTTTCGTGGTCTTTTCCAAATATTGGGAATGTAGACCAGCTCAATGCTTTCGTTTCTTCTTGATTTTCTTGCTCGGTATGATCGGTTAGATTGGGGTCTACATCGCTTACCTGACTATTTACCTCGTTTATTTTTTTGATTTCTGATTCTGCCGTACAATGAATAGCGTGAACAGGTACCCACAGTACTTTATCTACTCGATAATCAAATTCTCTCAATCCTGCCTTGTATAAATCTTCGTTGTACTCTTGGATATAGACTGCTAAGTCATAGTTATCATTGTCAATGGTAGTCCGTATGCTGACATCGTTGTAGTCGAAGACGTAAATGGGCATTTTGTATGCCTTGGCTAAGATCAGCTGGTCGGTACGTTTGAGATTATTTATAGCGAGAAAGGAATCTATATTGCACCGATGTGCAGCAAGGTCGTATCGATTTAAAATGACTGAAATGCCATCCCCTTTTTTTGCTCTTATTTTTAAATATTCTTGAGCACTTGATACTTCTGATAATACAATCAGCGATATCAAAATCATTAGTTTATGTAGACCAGCCATTTGTCCCTGTAAGTGGGACAAAATTAAAATTCCCGTGCTCTGATTCTTCGTATTCTTTATCACCATGTCGCTTTATGAGTATCATTTTTTGGACATCCAGATTACCCACTGGAGCTACTAATTTTCCACCTATCTTCAGTTGCTCAAGCAAGGAAGTCATTAACTTGGGAGCAGCTGCAGTTATGATAATTTTATCAAAAGGAGCTTGCTCTACCAGACCTGAACTGCCATCTCCATATACATTCGCAATTTTTAAGCCTAGTTTTTGAAAAAGCTGGTCTGCATTGTCGAAGAGACTCTTCACCGTTTCTATAGTATACACTTCTGCACCAAACACACTCAATACGGCAGATTGGTACCCACTGCCGGTCCCGATTTCTAAGACTTTGTCTCCTGAATGAATATCTAGTAACTGAGTTTGCATGGCTACAGTGAAGGGCTGGCTGATGGTTTGACCGCCTTCTATTGGAAATGCTATGTTATCATATGCCTTATCTAAAAAGTCTGCAGGAAAGAAAAAATGCCGAGGAACGGCTTGAATGGCCTTCAACACTTTTGGCGATTTAATGCCAAGTTTTTTTAATTCCGAGACCAGTAGAGTCCTCTTCCCTTGCAATTTGTATGAATCAGTAAACAAGTGTTTAGTTTTTGGTACGCAGCAAATATCATTGTTTTTAGGACATAAGAAATTAGGCCGAATTTCGTCAACTCAATCAATAGAAAATAGTGCGAATAGGTATAATCGGTTCAGGTAACTTTTCAGACGTAGTTTATCAGTCTCTTCTAAAGAACGACGATATTAAACTCTCTGGAGGGTTTGATACACCTCCGTTTAGCGGTCTCGAAATTTTTGATAAACTAGAAGACCTATTGATTTCAGTAGATGCTATTTTCGTTTTTGATATCCTCTCTTCAGACTACACTACCCTTTCTAAGGTGATAAAGTATGGAAAAGATTTGTATCTAGAAAATCCAGGTTTGTGTGGTAAGCGGGATCTGAAAAATATAGAAATGCTTGCTTATGAAGCTGGGGTTCAGGTTCAGGTAGGATTAAAGCAGCGTTTTTATAACTTTTACGTAGATTTAGAAAAATATCACATTGTTCCGAGGATATTAGATTCTAACCGGTACGTGAAGTTCAATAAAAACTCTACTCAGCTTAGTGTAATAGAAGACCTAATGCTGCACGACATAGATGTTACGCTAAAATTGTGCGATTCAGAGGTAAAATCAATATACTCTACCGCAGTAGGGGTATATTATAAAGATCCAGATGTGGTGAATACACGGATCGAATTTTACAATGGTTGTGTGGCGAACTTGTCAGCGAGTAAAATTTCGAATAAAGATATTCATACGACAAAGTTTTTTCAGAATAATAAATATTGCTCCATAGACTTTATCGCTCAGACGCTAAAAGTGCAGAGTAATACGGGAAAAGACGATGAATCTGGAGAAGAATGGGGTGTAAAAACTACTTATCGTCAAGCAAAAGATAGCGATGGTTACATTTCTATGTTAGAAAAAGAGATAAATTCGTTTTACAATTGCATTGCAAATAACGAAGAGCCCATTTCAGGCATTTCACAATATTTGCAACTCCAGTCAGTGACGGATAGAATAAAAGAGCAATTAGAACGCAATTTCACAACAAACGCTTAAGCCATTTCTTGCTAATCATAGCAGGGATTTCCTTCTTATTCCAATCTGGGTGTAAAGATCCAGAAGAAGTCATTCCTTCCTACTTATATATCCCTTCTATAGACTTAGAGGTCAATGAAGATGGCTCAGAGGGCGCTTCTTCACACGAAATTGTTGATGCATGGGTATATGTGGGTAGTGATTTTATAGGTGTATTCGAGATGCCGGTGACCATTCCAGTATTGGCGTCTGGGAAAAAAGATGTGACGGTGCTTGCGGGAATAAAGCGAAACGGTATATCCAGTGATAGGGAGATCTATCCTTTTTACAGAGGATATAGTGTAGAAATGGAATTGATTCCTTCAAAGGTTGATACTCTTAGACCTGTAGTGGAATATAGAGAAGATATCAAGTTTGTGTGGATGGAGGATTTTGAGGACAATACATTGTCTCTTGAAGGAAGTGGATCAAATACGACTACCGATAGTCTTTTTATTACGGATGATGCAGAGGATGTTTTTGAGTATGATGGAGTAGCCAATAGATATAGTGGCAAGGTTATTATGCCTAAAGGACTCCAGATATTTGAGAATAGAAGTGTCGATCTGTTTGACTTTCCTAGAAGTGGTCAAGAGATTTTCTTAGAGCTCAATTTTAAATGCAATACTGAGTTTATTGTAGGACTATATCCATTCAACAATACAATAATAAATGGATTGCCTGTTGTCAATCTGTTTTCTACAGAAGATAGTGAAGGGGTGATGCAATGGAAAAAGGTTTATGTCAGTTTTAAGGAGGATGTGAATTCAGCTAGAAATATAGGAGCTGATTTTAAAGTGTTTTTTAATACACAAACCAATGTCAGTGAAGGTGAGCCTCAAATAGTGTTGGATAATATCAAGCTGTTACATTTTTGAACAAAAAGAAACTTATCATAAAATACGTGCTGTTAGATTTCTTAGCAGCATTTTTAGCTTGGGGGGTGTTTTTTATATATCGAAAGTGCTTCGTAGATGGTGGATTTAATCCTTACTACCTTCGTTATGTTTGGTCTGACTCCAAGCTGTATCTTGGTTTGTTTTTTATTCCTTCTTTTTGGATTGTATTGCACGCCCTTATTGGATTGTACAGAAGTGTCTATCGAAAGAGTAGATTAAAAGAGTCTTTGCAGGTGCTGACTACTAGTATGTTAGGTGTATTGATTCTATTTTTTACGCTGTTGTTAGATGATGAGGTAAGTGCTTACCGCAGTTACTATGAGTCTATTTCGGTATTGTTTACTCTTCATTTTGTTCCTACTGCAGTATTCCGTATCATCCTTTCCTCTAGAATAGCACATAAGATCAAGAGTCGAAAAATTGGGTTTCCGACCTTGTTGATAGGATCAGGTCCGAGAGCTCAAAAAATCTATGATGAACTAGTGACGGCTAAAAAATCAGAGGGTCACTTTTTTCAAGGATATGTAAATATCAATGGTGAAAATACAGCTGTAAAAGATATCGATAAGCTCGGCAGAAAGGAAGAGATTCCAGAGATTATTACTTCTCATAGCATAAACGAAGTGATCATTGCTACGGAAGAGCATCAGAAAGGAGAGATTGCATCTATTATCAGTACGCTGGATGGTTTAGATGTGGTGATCAAGGTTATTCCAAATTTATATCAACATCTAGCCGGAATGGTAAAGATGGGTAATGTCTTTGGAGCGGTTTTGATAGATGTTCAAACAAATGTGTTGCCTCCTTGGCAGAAATTTTTGAAACGGAGTTTTGATATCATTTGGGCGATATTAGTACTTGGATTAGGATTGCCTTTTTATATTCTCATAGGCTTGTTAGTGAAGCTCGGAAGCAAGGGGCCTGTCTTTTACTTTCAAGAGAGAATAGGTCTTGGAGGAAGGTCATTTAATATTATTAAGTTTAGAAGTATGAAGGTGGATGCTGAGGCGGCTGGACCTCAATTGAGTAAAGAGGACGATCCTAGGATAACGAGAATGGGGAAGTTTTTGAGAAAGACTCGCGTAGATGAGTTTCCTCAGTTTTGGAATGTTTTGGTAGGAGATATGAGCTTAGTTGGTCCTCGTCCAGAGCGTCAGTTTTTTATAGATCAAATAGTACAAAAGGCTCCACACTACAAGCGTCTTCAAAAGATAAAGCCTGGCATTACTTCTTGGGGTCAGGTCAAGTATGGATATGCGGAAAATGTAGATGAGATGGTAGAGCGTTTGCAGTATGATTTGCTTTATCTGGAAAATATATCGTTGCTCTTAGATCTCAAAATTCTAATTTATACAGTCTTGATAATGTTTCAAGGTAGAGGTAAGTAGCTGGTATCCAGTGATCCATTTTCATTTAGTAGATTTCTTTTTTGTGTCAGCTTATCCGAATGTTAATTTTAACTTTATTCGACAATTCTAAAGATTTTTGTTGCATTATTTTTTATTATTAAATATAAAATATAATTTTAGGAACATTGAATTGCAATTTATAGTCTACAAAAATACCTATATTGAATTTTATAATATTTTAATTTGGTGTGTAGTTTTATTGTTCTTTTTTAGATTATTTAACCTTTTGCGACTAGCGTACTATTGAAGTATTAAACAAAAGCAATATGAAAAAATTAAAATTCTTACATTACTGATTGGACTTCTAGCTCACGAGTCTAAAGCACAATCAAATTATTTTAGTCTGCAATCGGGATATGCCCTTGGTATAGCAAGGGAAGCGGAGCAAAATCAAGTACAAGATGAAGTAGGATGACCAACTGTTTTGAGTAACAATTATTACTCTTACGGTGAGGGTATTCAAGTAGGTCTTTCCTATGGTCACATGTTCAACAAGTCTCTTGGCTTAGAATTAGGAGTGTCACATCTCTTTGGATCTAAACAATAATCTGTTTATCAAGTCAATGATATCGGATTTAAGTATAAATACACAATTGATGTACAATCCAAGATGATAATAATTAATCCGAGTTTGATTTATGTATTATCTCAAAATAAATTATCTCCTTTTATGAAATTTGGAATAAGTGGTACCGTTGGAAAGATTACAATGTCTTCAGATTACGGAAATTTACAAGGTTTAAATGAAGATGAGATAGAACTTAGTACGAACCTAGATTTTGGGATTACTTCTGCATTCGGTGCCTCCTATAGTTTGTCGGATAACCTTTCGATATTAGGGAAGGTATCATTGATTAGTTCCTCTATTTCTCCAAAGAAAATGGTTTACACGAAGAGCACCCTAGACGGAGAAGATCAGATGCAAGATTGGACAAAAAGTCAGAAAGAAGTAGTTTTTGCAGATGAGGTAGAGTACGACGATACAGATGTCGAATATATGGATGAGAATCAGCCTAGCTAATCTCCTAGTTTTAATCTCCCATTTAGTAATCTTTCATTTTCTTTAGGCATCAAATACACACTATAAACCATTAAAAATTAACATTATGAAAAAATTAACATATGTACTAATAATCTGTTCTGCCTTTTCAAACAGGTTGCACGCACAAACCCCGTGCATTTCTTTATATTCAGGATATACGACAGGGATAAGTCAAACATCATATCTCGAAAACTATACGCAAGAGTATGATATGGATGCCAATAGACAGGTCACACGGATGAGCGAAACTACCTACTCTTTGGGTCAAGGTTTAAATCTTGGTGGAGCTATTGGTTTAAAGGTCAATGAGAATTTAGGTTTTGAATTGGGAGTTAATTTTAATAAAAGTAAATAGTTTTATGGTATCGAATCTGGAGATGCGTTTTCAGATGAATATGCGTACAGCGAGAAGTATAAAGATGAAATATCTGTCACTGGGACGTTACCCACTACTTATCTCATCAATGAGGAAAGAGAAATAGTCATGGACAAGACGGGTGCAGCAGATTTGAATAGTGCCAAAGTGAGAAGCCTGTTAGACTAGCTATTTATGACTGCTTCCGCTGCTAATCTTCCGCTAGCCATAGCAGCATTTAGAGAACCGTATGCAAGATGATCTCCACATACCTGGACTCCTGGAGCAAGAGTGATACTTTCGTTAGAAGGCTCAAGTTTTAAATCCGAAAGATTTGGAAGAGCTTTTTTTATATGAAATATCTTGATCACTCTTTCAGTCGCGATTCCACAATGCTCCTGTAATTCATCTTTCACTTTTGATATCAATTCATCTTCAGATAACTTATGGTCTCTTACCACAGTCACTGAAATTACTGATTTGTCACTATTGAACACATCTTCAAGAAAATGGAAATTATTAATAAACAGATTTTTGTTTGGCAATAAACCTATGATGGTCTCGTTCAATACTGATTTGTCCGCCTCTAGATAAATAGTATAGCAAGACTTCCAATATACAGCTGTAGACTTACCTTGGAAAAAAGGACTTGGGTCAGTAGCTATGATAATATGCTCCGCAGTGATAGACTCACCATTTCCCAGATTTATAGTCTTATTCGTAATGCTTTTTACGGTTGTATTGAGTCTGATATTTGTGTTCTTCAGCTGTGCTGCTAGTTGATCTGGAATAGCCTGCATACCTGCTTTAGGAACTGCGGCATCGCCCTTACTAAACATCTTATATATGAACTCAAACATTTTACTAGAAGTGCTCAAGTCTTCTTCTAGAAATATACCCGCAAAAAAGGGCTGAAAGAAATGATGAATCATCTTATCTGAAAAGCCGAAGTCTTTCAGATAATAAAGGGTGGTTTTTTCAACATCAGAAAAAATAGCCTCGATACTCTTTTTTTGAAGCATTTTTGATAGCTTCAGAATAAGGAATTTATCTCTCAATGATCCGATACTGGCAGTGATAGTAGGCCATAGAAATGATATATCCCGCTGAGGGTCACCGATTTTAGAAGGCTTAGAATCTTTGTATATGACACTTCCCGGTGAGAATCGAATAAAGTCTAGTTTGTCATAGTCCAAATAGTATTGTGCCTCAGGATATGCAGTAAGTAATACTTGGAAACCGTGATCTAGTTTTAAGCCATCTATCGTATCTGTTTTTATTCTTCCACCTACACGGTCTGAGGCTTCTATAATAATAGGAGCGAAGCCTGCTTTTTCAAGTTCTAATGCGGCTATGAGGCCGGAAATTCCAGCACCTATGATTATTGGGTTTGTCATTTGATTTAAAGTTTCAGATATATAAAGGTTTTAGAAAGGGAAATAGTTCGTGTTTTGACTGAATTTCATATTTCTCGCTTAAATCGGATGATTAAACAATACCTCGTTGTGCTTGTTAAAAAATTAGAATTAGAATCGAAAAGTGTGTTGAGTAAGAATAAGGTTGTAGTAAGTCTGACACTCCTGACAGTGATGCTGGTAAGTGCTCAATTAAGTGATATATATGCTCCTGATCTCGTAACACCTATCCCCGCAACTAAACAAAGAAGCGACGGTGATTCGGAAAAAGGGTGGGATTTTTTAAGACACGGAAATTACATAGGAGCTGGCATCCCATACGATATTTTCAAACTGACTGTCAGGAAGAATAAGGTGAAAAATTACCTTCAACGAGAAGGGAAAAGTGCTTCTGTGCCTTTCGCTTTAAATGCATTCGAAGAAAATGGGGTAGAAGTAGTTGGAGGTATCAACTGCTTTGGTTGTCATTCTAGTTTTATCAATGGAGAATTTGTAGTTGGTTTAGGAGGGGCAAATTCCGATTTCACTGACCAAGGCAATGTAAAATTCTTTAGAAGAATGCACAAGTTTGTGGAACGCAAATACGGAGAGAAATCTGGTCAATCAAAAGCATATCTGCCATTATACAGAGGTTCAGAAACGGTAATTCCTTACTTAGATGCACCTTTTGTGGGGGTCAATCTTGCCTTTAGGATTGAAGAAGCCGCGGTGTCGTATCGCAATCCGAAGGATTTGTCGTGGGCAGAAGGAGAGCAAGTATTTGAAGTGCCTGAAACTACCTTCGGTACGGATGTTCCGCCACTTTGGAACGTAAAAAAGAAAAATGCCTTGTACTACAATGGAATGGGTAGGGGAGATTTTACTAAGCTATTGATGCAAGTAATGGCAGTAGCCATAGAAGACAGCACAGAAGCTCGTGCGATTAATAATCGATTCAATGATGTACTTGCCTGGTTAGAAAATCTAGAACCTCCTAAGTACCCAGAGAAGATAAATCAGGACTTAGCTGCTACCGGGCAGCTGATTCACGATGAAAACTGCAGTAAATGTCACGGGAAGTATGGTGACACTGAAGAGTACCCAAACTTATTGGTAGGAATAGATGTAGTGCAGACTGATCTTTACTATGCTAAGTATTCTTATGAAAATGAAGCATTTACCAATTGGCTGAACAAAAGCTGGATAATGAATTCCACACCCAAAGCATGGGCACAACCCGAAATGGGTTATGTAGCTCCCCCGTTGGATGGAGTTTGGGCTACTGCTCCGTATCTTCATAATGGATCAGTACCTGATTTAGAAACGCTACTTCACAGTACAGCTCGTCCTAGATATTGGAAGCGTGAAAAGAAACCGGACAACAACTACGATCTTACCACAGTTGGTTTGGTCTACGAGGAAGTGGACAAACCAAAGAATAAGTGGGTTTATAACACCACCTTAGAAGGCTATGGCAATGGCGGGCATACGTATGGAGATAAGATTTCAGCTCAAGAGCGAAGAGCTCTGATAGAGTATTTGAAGACTTTATAAACCTTTCAGATTTTTTTCTTGCAACTGGTCAAAGTACCGTTGATACACTTTCTTTCTGGGATAGAAGCCAATGCATATGGTTGGGTAGAGTAGGAGAGTAAGTAAGAAGTTTTTCCCAGTGAAGGTCATGTCATCTATGATGATTGATTGTTCTTCATTTACTTTTTCTACAATGTGCTTGTGTGTCCAAGAACCAAGTGGCCAAGGAAGAGTAGTGCCTTCGTCTACAAACCAAGCTCGATTATCATTCTCTCCATCTTCGGTGATATCGCTGATCCATTCTGCTTCTACAGGCTTTACAAAATGGAGATGGACGGTATCTCCTTTTTTGGATCCTGTAAATTTCACGATTTCCATCTCACCACCAGGAGGTTTCAGAGCCTCAAATAGGTCACGGTCAAATGACGCCATGACTTTTTTGTAGTTGCCCTTTACTTGTGCTTTGAGTGTAATATTCATTAGCTGACTTATCTATAGAACAAAGATTTCATAAAAATGGTTACCCGAATTTACGGTAGACCATAATAGCAGACCTTAGTGATGAATGTCAGTATGTATCCTCACTAGGAGTCTTCAAGACAAGAAAGGGTGTAATGAACCTATTCTTCTACAAAGCCTTGCCAACGTTTCATATAAGTAATAAAAGCCTCTCCAAGACCTTGTTTAGCTAAATGTGCTTTACTTACAGGATTTGCTATGGGTTCAAAATCCGGATTTTGAGTGACTAGCTCTGGGAAGTTGTGATTTAAAATCGCGGACCTTCCGATGGTAACAAAATCTACACCTGCAGCCAATACATTCTGGACGTCTTTACCACTTCGGATATGTCCTGCTATGGTGAGCTTTACTTTTTTCAGGTCCAAGTCTGTAAAGTGCTGTAAGAGTGTTTTGTTTTGGTGCTCTTCTTCCTCAGGCATTTTCTTATAATCCCAAACTGAAATATCTAAGAAATCTATCTTTCCATCATCTGCTAATTGAGTACTGATAGTTTTGACTTCGCTCAGTCGCATTCCGAATCGTTCTGGAGATATTCTAACACCTAGGATAAAATTCTGACCGCACGTCATTCGGATACCATCTATAATTTCGAAAAGGAGTCTCGTTCTATTCTCCAAATTTCCTCCATAGCTATCTGTTCTCTGGTTTATCCCCGCACTGAGAAAATGAGATATAATATAACCGTATGCTCCGTGCACTTCTACTCCATCAAAACCACAACTCTGGGCTCTTTTTGCAGCAGATATAAAATCATCACGTAGTTCATGAACTTCTTACAGGCTTAGAGCTCTAGCTTTGAATTTGGTATTTTCAGAAGGGCAAAGTGGAGATGTGCCTATAAGTTCCGTAGGCGAACGCATACCTGTATGATGTAGCTGAACTAAGGCCGTACTGCTTTATGGCAGAGCTCAATCGTCTAAGTCCTGTATTGATCTGGTCTGAGAATATCCCCAATTGACCGGGGAAGCCTTTGCCTGCTTCTTGTACGTGTGAGGCACACGTCATTACTATCCCAAAACCACCTTCAGCTCTTTTTACTAACCAGTGATATTCATCCTCAGATAAGCTACCATCCTCGTGGCTTTGCTGATTGGTAAGCGGAGCGAGCATGTATTTGTTGTTTAGAGGTTTCATCAGTTTTAATATCTATTCATTGGATTCATCAAGAATTTTGAAAGAATTCAGGAATTTACCAATGGATTCATTGAAAAGATTGCCTTCCTGCGTTATTACCATTAGTTTGTAAAACACTCCATCATTGAAGAACATTCTATAATAAGCCTTTACTTGAGATTCGTCAATTGTAAGGTAAAGTTCTCTGCCTGGATAGTCTAACGTATCATTTTTTTTCGTATTCTAAAGTTGCATTAGTTGCTGATAATACATAATCTCTTTGAGAGTTAAATTGCTCATTTATTTCATCAGTGGTATTTATATCTGGACAAAACGAATAATCAATTCTGTAGGCTAAGTTTTCGTGTACTTCATTTTGTAGATTGACCGAGTGATTATAGATAATGTATTCCTCATTATCTATAATTTGACTGGTTTTACCTTCTTTAATCTCAAAATTTGGAAAGTTGATTCTAAAGTTACCTTTGTTTGATTTTATTTCACGCCACTCGTCGGACATACTTTTAGTTAATTCCAATATTCTATTGGCCTTTAAACTATCAAGAGTATCAGAACCTTCTCCATTTTCTGACAGACTTTGTAAGATTTCAACTAGTTCTTTTTCGTCTTCCGAAAGATTGTTTTTATTGTTTTTCGTACAAGAAAAAAGAGCCGTAAGGAGTAAAGTAATTATTGCAAGTTTTTGGTTCAAGGTTTTATGTTTTTCTAGTTATTCCGAAATAGGATTATTTATTTCTAACCTTTCCAAAATTAAGCTTTCTTGTCTCTTTTCCCACTTGTCTAGCTCACATTTTACCTCATCTCTCTACTATGGTTACTATTCTATGCTCATACCAATATATTTGCATTCATTTTAAGAAACCATACAATGAAAAAATCAGTATACATATTGGGAGTACTTGCCTTTGCAGCTTGTAAACAGAGCCCAGAACAACAAGAAGTAGAAAAGCCAGTAGCTTTTGATACTTCATTCATAGACACGACGGTACAGCCGTGTGAAAACTTCTATCAATATGCCATAGGTGGATGGAGAGATGCCAACCCGGTACCAGAGACAGAAAGCAGATGGATGGCTTTCAATATTTTGAATGAAGAGAATCGTCAAAAACTACTGGAGATAGTGGACGAAGTAAGGCTGAATACAGATACCGAAAAAGGTACAGATGAGCAGATGATCAGAGACTTTTACAATGCCGCTATGGATACTGCAGCGATAGATGCAGCTGGGATATCTGGCATAGCACCTATCCTAGAGAGTATAGATGCTATAGCAAGTAAAGAAGACTTGATGATCTTGTTTGGAAAACTTGCTCCTAAAGGGGTGAAAACACCAGTAGGATTATACATAGGTACAGATAGCAAGAATAGCAAAATGAACACCGTTTATGCGAGCCAAGCAGGTCTTAACCTTCCAGATCGAGACTATTATCTGCAAGACAACGAAAAATTTGCGGATATCCGTGATGCATACGTAGCTCATATCAATACTATGTTTGAACTAAGTGGTCAAGGTAAAGAAGTAGGAGAAAGCATATTGGCACTAGAGACTAAGCTAGCTGAGATCAGCTGGAGTAGACTAGAGCGTAGAGATCCTAATAAGCGATACAACAAGAAAAACCTGCAAGATTGGGATGCTACCCTAGATGCACTTCCAGTGGAGCAGATTGCTACAGCCAGAGGTTTCGGGGTTTTCGATACGATTATTGTTGGTCAGCCATCTTTCTTCACTGCTTTGAATGATTTATTAAAATCAGAGGACATAGCAGTTTGGAAAAACTACATGAAATGGAATGCCATCACTGGATTTGCAAACTACCTTTCAAGTGATTTGGTAGCAGAAAATTTTGCTTTTTATAGAACGAAGTTAAGTGGAACGAGTACTATGAAGCCAAGAAATGAGCGAGTATTTAGCACGATGAATGGTGTACTTGGTGAGCCATTGGGCAAGCTATTTGTGAAGGAATACTTTGATGAAGAGAGTAAAGAGTATATGAGCAATATGATCGAAAATCTCCGCTCTGCATACAAAGATAGAATACAAGAATTGGCTTGGATGAGTGATGAGACCAAAGAGAAGGCGATGAAGAAGCTTGATGCGTTTACTTACAAGGTAGGTTATCCAGACGAGTGGGAAGACTACAGTAAATTAGAAATCGTAGATAATAGCTACATACAAAATATCTTAAACGCACGTGAGTTTGGATACAATGATATGCTGGACAAGCTAGGTCAACCAGTGGATAAGACCGAATGGGGAATGAGTCCTCAAACTGTAAATGCGTACTATAGCCCTACGAACAATGAAATTGTATTTCCAGCAGGTATTTTACAGCCACCATTCTTTCATAAGGACTTTGACCACGCGATAAACTATGGTGGAATAGGAGCAGTAATAGGTCACGAATTTTCACACGGTTTCGACGATCAAGGAAGTAAGTTTGATTGGGACGGAAATCTGAATTCGTGGTGGACAGATGAAGATCGAGCTAAGTTTGATCAGCTTGCACAGAAACTGGGCGAGCAGTACGATAGCTACTTTCCAATAGATAGCATGAACGTGAATGGACAGATGACTATGGGAGAAAATATAGCTGACTTAGGAGGTGTCACACTTGCATACGAAGCACTTCAGAAGCAATACAAGGGAAATACTCCTGAGGATATAGATGGATTTACTTGGCAGCAACGGTTCTTCCTTGGATGGGCTAATGTATGGAAAGGAAACATCAAAGAGGAGGAGATGATGAAAAGACTAAAGAGTGATGTTCACTCACCAGCTGAGTACAGAGTAATAGGTCCATTGGTGAACTTTGAGCCTTACTACGAAGCATTTGGTACGTGTGAAGCAGGAGCTATGCACAAGCACGACAGTGCACGCATTATGATTTGGTAGATTTGATATTACAATAAACCACAAAAAAGGAGCTCATATGAGCTCCTTTTTTGTGGTTTATGATTTGTATAAGTTTAGTAAATGCCTTTCTGGACTCCTTCTGCGTAGTTAATTTTGATACCTGCCTCGGCAAATGCTTCTTTCAAGGCTCTATTCGCTCCAAAGAATGCATCCCAATAATCATCGACTGTAGAATGTGTTCTCGCAGCTAGCTTAATATTGTGTGTTTCGAATTCTTCTATTTCTACATATGGTTCTGGAGAATCTAGAGCTTTAGGAACTTTTCTAAGAGCGTCAAGAGCTATTTTCTGAGCTTCTGCAAAGTCCTGCTCATAAGGCATATAGATGTTACAATCCACATACATAAACTCGTAATGAGATAGATTAGTAATTGTACCACTTATGGCTTGAGCATTAGGGATGATTACCTGCTTATGATTTAGTGTAGTGATGATGGTATTGAATATTTGAATCTCATTCACATGTCCTAATTGATCTTGAGCCTAATTTCATTAGGTCATATTTGCACTAATCTATAAT
>ENA-UZXB01000575-UZXB01000575.1-metagenome-genome-assembly--contig:-Day-2-1m-contig-575_pt1 | contig 16573 bp, 23 predicted proteins | sample MGYA00260339_ERZ794899 | MGnify/ENA metagenome assembly ERZ794899 | reverse complement strand
CGAGCAGAATCTACAGAATATTATTTAGGTGAATCACCTGCTGGTACTTCTAGTATGCAGTCTGAATTTGTTTCGACTGATGTTAGAGACAGCATACTTTTTATGTTGCCATCGATCATGCGTACATTCTTTGGTACTAAAAAAATTGTTGAATTTGTACCGCATGGAGCAGAAGACATCCCAGTTGCAGAACAACAAACCAATTATATTAATTACATCATTCAAGAAAAAAACCAAGGTTTTCAAGTTTTATACGATGCGTTTAAAGATGCCTTGGTTAGAAAGACTGGTTTTATAAAAGTTTTTTGGGACGATTCTATTTCAGCAACTACTAGCGAATACACAGACCTAGATCCACAATCCTATCAAGCTCTTACGCTTGACCCTAATGTTGAAATCGTTAAAGAATCTGTCACAGTGGAAACAATCACACAGGTTGATCCGCTAAGTGGCGAAGAAATAACACAAGAGATTCCTGCTAAATATGATTTAACCATTCGTAGAATTAAAGCCAAAGACCAAGTATGTATTGAATCCATACCACCTGAAGAAGTTTTAATTTCACGCAACGCGCGCGATCTTGAATCTGCTTCTTATGTCGCGCACCGCATGATTAAATCTGTTTCTGATTTAGTGGCTATGGGCTACGACCAAGATGAAATGGAACAATACGCTTCACAAAATTCAAGTGCGGTTGACCCTGAAGCCTTCGAAGAGGTTGAAGCAAGAAACCCATTTGACAACATGGTGTACCCAGACAGAAACGATAGCGGTGCAAAAGAAGTTTTATATATAGAACATTATTTATTTTATGACTTCGATGGCGATGGTATCGATGAAAGAATTAGAGTTTGTACAGCGGGTGATGGCGTGAATGTGCTAAATGTAGAACAATGGGATGATTTGCCTATTGCTATGTTCTGCCCTGACCCTGAACCACACACTGCAATCGGTTCGTGTCCAGCGGATTACTTAAAGCCTATCCAAGCTGCAAAATCCCAAATTATGCGAGATACCCTTGATTCGCTTGGACACTCTATCTTTCCTCGTATGGCTGTTGTTGAAGGTCAAGTCAATATTGACGATGTACTCAATACTGATATCGGACAGCCCATTCGAGTTCGCGCCCCTGGGATGGTTCAACCCTTTACAGTACCCTTCGCTGGTAAAGAGGCTTTCCCTGTTCTTGGATACCTCGATGAAGCAAAAGAGAATAGGACTGGTGTGTCTAAAGCCTCTGCTGGCTTAAATGCAGATGCTTTGCAATCAAGCACCAGTGCAGCTGTGTCCGCTACCATGTCAGGAGCGCAAGGCCGAATAGAAATTATTTGTAGACATTTTGCCGAGGGTGGACTCAAACAACTTTACAAAATTACTAACAACTTAATTATCAAACATCAAAACGCACAGGATGTATTTAGACTCGAAGGTCAATTCATTCCTGTTGATCCTAGATACTGGGAATCTGATAAAGACATGGTAGTTAATGTGGCTATCTCTAAATCATCTGATGAAGAGAAGTTTGCAATCCTCGCACAGCTTGCAGGTAAACAAGAACAAATCATGCAGACATTAGGCCCACAAAATCCATTGGTATCCATGCAACAGTATTCTAATACTTTGACTCGCATGATAGAGATGGCTGGATTTAAAGATCCACAAGCGTTTATTAATACGCAAGTACCACCTATGCCTCCGCAACCGCCTGAGTCACAGCAACCTGACCCAGCACAAATGTTGGCACAGGCTGAAGCTATGAAGGCACAGAACTTAGCACAGAAAGCTATCATTGATGCTGAAACTGATCGCATGAAGATCATCATGGATGATGATAGAAACAGAGATGAGGCTGAAGCACAGATTAGACTCAAAGCAGCAGAATTAACTGCTAAATATGGTGCACAAGTCAACATTGCAGAGATCAATGCTATCATGGAGCGTGACAGAGAAAACATCAGACAAACTCAAAAAGATCAAGCTCAAGGACTATTTACTAACAATGGCAATCAAACTCTATAACTTAGAAGTGTTGGTTGACGATCTAGTTTATGTCGGTAGTGATATTAGAGCTAAAAGCCAAGAAGATGCAGTTCGCATCCTTGGTATTATTTCTAATGGTGAAGTCACTGAAGATTCAGAAGTTTTAAGCTGTCAGGAGAAAACTTTACACTAATGGCAATTACATACAGAGGCGAGAAGTTTGCAGGTTTTAACAAGCCTAAAAGAACACCTGGTCACAAAACAAAATCACACGCAGTTCTAGCCAAGGTTGGCGAGACAATAAAACTTATACGCTTTGGTCAACAGGGCGTGAGCGGCGCTGGTAAAAATCCCAAGTCTGCAAAAGATAAGGCTCGAAGAAAATCATTTAAAGCTAGACACAAGAAAAATATAGCAAGAGGTAAGTTGTCAGCAGCCTATTGGGCGAATAAAGTTAAATGGTAGTATAATTTTTATATGGAAATATTAATTACAATTATCGTGCTGTCACTTGTTGGCGGTTTTTTAGTCAAAAAGTATAAGCCTACACTTTGGCATAAACTTACATCTAAGTTTTATAAATAAAATGCCAAAAGGACTATACGCAAACATTCAAGCTAAACGCAAAAGAATTAAAGCTGGATCAAATGAAAAGATGAGAAAGCCAGGAACTAAAGGAGCACCAAAAGCTAGTGCATTTAAAAAAGCAGCTAAAACTGCAAAGAAAAGGAAGTAATTATGCCAAAAGGTAAAGGTACATACGGGTCTAAAGTAGGCAGACCACCAAAGAAAAAATCTACAAAAAAATCTAAGAAAAAATAAATGCGACCATCCTCGGCAAAAGCCAAGGGTCGTAAACTACAGCAATGGGTTGTTGAAAAGCTTGTTGCCTTGCTTGGTTTTGATCCCGAAGATTTAGAGTCAAGACCTATGGGATCTTCAGGCGAAGATGTCATTATGGGCGTACAATCCCGAAAACAATTCCCCTACTCAATCGAATGTAAAAATCAACAAGCAGTTAATGTTTGGAAGGCTTATGAGCAATCTTGTACTAACTGTAAAGATTACGAGCCTTTGGTTATAATAAAACGCAACAATACTAAACCATTGGCATTAGTCGATGCAGAGTATTTTATTAAACTCCATAACAGGGAACAAAATGTCAATGAATGAAGTGTGGGATTACAAAGGAATGTTTTGGGATGATGTCAACAAAAGATTTTACAGATGGCACGAACTCAAACTATTAATGCAAGAGAGAGAAATAAAAAAAGAAAAAGAAAATGATTGATAAACTTATAGAACCCGTCAGCCAAATACTAGATAAATTTGTTGCTGACAAAGATCTCAAACTTAAACTATCTCACGAATTGGAAAAAGAAATAGTTTCTCTTAATAGAGCTCAAATAGAACTTAATGCAGTAGAAGCATCGCATGAGAATGTCTTTGTTGCAGGATGGAGGCCCTTCATCGGCTGGGCTTGCGGTGTAGCGTTGGTCTATCATTTTCTTATTGAACCTATTATTCAATACATTCTTATTATCAATGGCTCTGACTTCAAGACACCAGAGTTTGATTTTAGCCAGCTATCAACAATCGTTATGGCAATGCTTGGCATGAGCAGCTTAAGAACTTACGAAAAAACAAAGAAGTAAAATGAGCAACTGGAAGAACTTTAGATTAGAAGAGTTTGCCTGCAAACATTGTGGTAAAAACGAGATTGAAAATAACTTAGTAGATAAGTTACAATTGCTTAGAGAGGACTTAGGTTTTCCATTTATTATTACATCAGGATACAGATGTGAAGAACATCCAGTTGAACGAAAGAAAAGTAAACCAGGAACTCACAATTTAGGCATAGCGGTCGATATTGGCTGTAGTCACAAACAAGCATTACAAATAGTATCCGCAGCAGAAGGTTACGGATTTACAGGAATTGGAGTTAATCAAAAAGGCAATGGAAGATTTATACACCTCGATATCGGCAAGGCTACAGATGATCGTCCAAGGCCTCATATCTGGAGCTATTGATTTCTAATGGAACTTTCATTCTATGTAGTTTGGAATATTTTTGTAACTTTGGTTATAGCACCATTGTTTTATTCCATACGAAAAAATGAAAACGAATCAAAAAGGATTGATATATTGGTGAACAAAACAAGAGAAGAAATAGCAAAGGATTATGTAAGCAGGTCTGCTCATAATATCGAATATTCAAGATTAATGGACAAAATAGACAAACTTGATGCTAAAATAGATAAACTAATAACTGAATAATTATGGCATTCGGACAAATACCAACACAATCAAGGGCAGGGCCAGTCGCAACTGGTCAATCATATGCACAACAAATAGCTGGTGGCATACCAATGGAACAAGTCATTGCACCAGGTGTTAGTTATTCTCCTGAACAAGCTGGTGGTTATACACAAGCTGACTTAGATTTACAAAACAGATTTAGAGGCGAAGGCTTAGCACCTGTTATGCCTATAGCACCCACAACTGGTGAGGTTGCAATCATAGAAGATCAGATGCCTTATGCGCCCCCTGGTGTAACAGAGCCAACTAGATTTATTCCTTTCATGCAAAATTTAGATTTCTCTAGTTTGCCAAGGTACGAAGATATTAGAGACATTAGAAGTTACGAAGATCTCAGACCAACACTATTTGATTTTGATGTAGATGAAATATTAAAAGACATTGATACAGAAAAATTTGAAGACATGGACTTTACTGGAATTGATATACCATCAGTTGCCCCAGTTTTTCCTACAGCTCCAGTTAGACAAGAACCAATTGCTCCTGTTTTTCGACAGCCAATAACACCTGTCATGCCTGAACCAGTAATACAACAACAACCAGTTAGACAGGAAGTACCATTTGTTCCAGAGATACCAAGCATCCCCATGAACTTTACTGGATTACCACAAATGCCAGTTATACCAAATATTCCAGTTATTCCTGAATTACCAATCGTGCCACAACCAATTCAGCCAATGAACTTTACTAGATTATCCAATTTACCAGTCTCTAACTTTGTGCAACCCAGTGTTAATGAGATAGTTAGACCCATATCAAGACAAGGTAAGTTTTTACCACAACAAACAGGTTTATTTAATTTAGTATAAATGGCGATAACACACGAAGAAGCAGTCAGCGCAGCGGAAGCTGAAAGAATTTTAAATTCACCAGTTTTTAAAGAAGCGATTGAAAACCTTAAAAACGAATACATAACCTACTGGTTAAACTCTCGTGGCATCGATGATGTTGCGGTTAGAGAAGACTTCCACAGATCCTTATTACTTCTTCCTGAAGTAGAAAGACACTTACGCATTATGGCTGAGAAAGGCAAACTCACAAAAGCCAACATTAATAAGATTCGTAACATAGCCTAAAACTTTCCCTTTTATACATTATTGGTTTAAAATATCCCTAAATACAAAATAGGAGTATTTATATGAGCAATAACGGAAAACCGACTGCTTTACAAACAGATGGTGAATCAACCACCTCAGCGTTTGAAAGTTTCTTAGCCCCTGAAGAGGACACGCAAGAAGAAGCAGTCATAGAGGAAGTTGAAGAGGTCATTGAACCAGAGGTTGAAGACTTTGATGAGCAAGACGAAGAGCTTGTCGATGAGGAAGAACTCGAATACGATGACGAAGAAGATGGTGAAGAAGAAACGGAAGTTGAAGAGTTAGAAGAGCAACCCGTCTATAGAGTCACAGTTGATGGCTCAGAGATAGAGGTCACGCAGGATGAACTCATTAATGGTTATTCACGCCAACAAGATTATACGCGGAAGACACAGGAACTTGCCAATCAAAGAAAAACGATTGAGCAACAAGCCCAAGAGCTTCAGCAAAGAGATGCGATTTACGCACAGTTGTTACCGAAATTAGAAGCCCAATTACAGGGTGAATTGGTAAACGAACCAGATTGGGATAGTTTATACAATGATGATCCGATAGCATTTGTACGCGAAAAACAACTCTGGGATGATAAGAAAGAAAAGTTTAAAGCTGCCGAAGCTGAACAGCAAAGACTCCAACAAGAGTCATATGCTCAACAGCAAGAACAAATTGCACAACAAGTGCAAGAAGGCCAACAAAAGATTCTTGAAATCATACCAGAATGGAAAAATGCAGAAGTAGCTCAACAAGAGAAACTAGCAATTCGCGACTATGGTATTAATGTCTTGGGTTATGCACCTCAAGAGATGGATGCAATTTATGACTATCGTGCTTTGCTTGGTTTAAGAAACGCTTGGTTAAACTCTAAAACAGTTGAAGCCACGAAGAAGAAACCAACACAAAAAGCACCTGCAAGAGTAGCCCGACCTGGAACGACCAGTAGAAAGAAATCGGTGGCACCAGCGAAAAGAGCAAAACAGGTTTTAGCAAAAACTGGAAAAGTCCAGGATGCTGCTAAAGTTTTTGAACAATTTTTAAAATAATTTTATAGGTAATTATAATGGCTAAAATAAGTAACGCATTTGATACATATTCAGCGACTTCAGACAGAGAAGATTTAAGTAATATCATTTACAACATCTCTCCAATGCAAACTCCGTTTATGTCTTCAATTGGAAAAAGAAATATTAAAAACGTAGTTTTTGATTGGCAAACAGAAGATCTAGCATCTCCAGTTTCAACTGGTGAATTAGAAGGTTTTGAACTTTCAAGATCTGCAGCAGTTGGCACTACTCGTGTTAGCAATGTTGCGATGATCTCAAAAAGAGATGCAACTGTATCAGGCTCACAAGAGTCTTCAGACCCCGCTGGTAAGAGATCAGAAATGGCTCACCAACTAGCTATCATGTCTAAAGCTCTGAAAAGAGATATGGAAGAAGCTCTTTGTCAAAAGAATGGAAAAACTACTGGTGATGCGACAACTGCTCGTAAAACTGGTGCTTTTGAATCTTGGGTATCGTCTAATGTTGACAATGCAGCAGGAACAACTCCTACAGGTGGTGGAACTGCTCCAACTGACGGAACTCAAAGAGATTTAACTGAAACTCTTTTGAAGAATGTTTTACAAGACTGCTTTGAAAATGGTGGCGAACCATCATTAGCAATTTGTGGCCCACATAACAAACAAGTTATCTCTGGTTTCACAGGTCGTTCACAAGCAAGACAATTTGTTGATTCTAATACTGTTGAAGCATCAGTATCTATCTACTCTTCTGATTTTGGTGAGCTAAAAATAGTTCCATCAAACAGATCAAGAGAAAGATCTTTATTGTTGGTTGATCCTGAAATGGCGAAAGTGTCTTACTTGCGTGATTTCAAAACAGTTGACATTGCAACAATCGGTGATGCAGTCACTAAAATGATCGTTGTTGAGTATGGATTAGAAGTATCCAACGAAGCAGCTCATGGTTTGGTTGCTGACCTTAACGTAAGTTAAGTTCTCGGTTAAGAACCTTAAAGGGATGTTTCGGCATCCCTTTTTTTTGTGTTAAAATTCTTTCATGGCTAAAAGAACTGTTATAGATCACAAGACTGGTTTTACCAATGAGTTTATTACTGAAGATAATAAAGATATCTATCACACAACTCAGGATCTAAATCCTGTAATAGAGCATTGCAAAATGCTTGCAGAACATAAACCAGGCAAAGATCTTCGCCATGTGGCAGAAGTTCCATTGATTGTGTATCAAAGAGCGTGTCGAGAAGGATGGGCGAATGATATGAAGCAATGGAGAAAGTGGTTAAATAAGTCAGACAATAAAGTCTTTAGAACATGGCAAGGTAAACTATGACATACGCAGAATTAAAATCTAATATCGCAAGTTACTTAAATCGTTCAGATTTAACAGATGTAATTGATACATTTATTGACAGTACAGAGGCAGAATTTAACCGCAGATTAAGGGTTAAGGGCATGATTAAACGTGCTACTGCAACTCTTACCAGTCAATATCTTGCAGTTCCAACTGATTGGTTGGAAGCCATAAACTTACAAATAGACAACGACACACCATCTCCTTTGTTTCAACAATCCATAGAATCATTGGATGTTTACAGAGAGTCAAATAATAACTCAACTGGTAGACCCATCTACTTTGCAATGGTGGATGATTCTATTGAATTTGCACCTACCCCAGACGGAAGTTATACAGTACAATTAACCTACTACGGAAAGATAGATGCGTTGAGCGATTCTAATACGAGTAACTTTTTATCCACAGGATATCCAGATGCTTACCTTTATGGATCATTAAAACACGCTTCTATCTATTTAATGGAAGATGAACGAGTGCCATTATTTACAGCACAGTTCGAGAAATCTCTAGAAGAAATGAGACTAGAGCAAGAAAAAGCTGAGTTCTCCAAAGGCTCTTTAATGCAAAGAAGAAGGACTTACGGAAAACAACGCAAAAACAATTATTATTTTGGTAATAACTAGGAGTATAGAAAATGGCTGGATTTAGTGATTATTTAGAAGACAAGGTACTTGACCATGTATTTGGCGGTACTGCTTATACAGCACCAACAACACATTATGTTGCATTGTATACAGTAGCACCCACTGATACTGGCGGTGGTACTGAAGTAACAGGCGGGTCTTATGCAAGACAAACCTCTACTTTTACTGTTTCAGGCACATCCCCTACAACAGCAACAAACGCAGCAGCAGTTGAATACCCAACAGCTACAGCCGATTACGGAACTGTAGTTGCAGTAGGTATTGTGGACGCATTAACTAGTGGCAACCTACTTGCCTATGCAAACTTAGATACATCTAAGGTTGTAAGTTCTGGTGATGTATTCAGATTTGATGCTGGTGATTTAGACATCACATTAGCTTAATAACATGGCCTCAGTAGGCTATGGCTCATATAACTTCGGAATTGCCGCTTATGGCACTCCGCAGTATCAGGAAGCATCCGCAACAATAGCACAGACATCAGGTGCATCTGCTATAGGCAGACAGCTTGATCGTGGTGTTGCAACCATTGCACAGACATCTGGAATGTCCGCAACAGGTGTTCAAGTAGATCGTGGATCTGCAACCCTAGCACAAACCAGTAGCATGACCAGTGTGGGCCATAGAGTCCATCTTGGTTCAAGCACCATAGCACAAACCTCTGGCATGAGTGCTGTAGGTACGCAGATTGATAAAACAACTGCAACCATTGCACAAACCTCATCCATGACAGGTATAGGTCGATACACCATAGCAGCATCTGCAACTGGTGCAGAGACTTCAGACTTTACAGCTATTGGTAGACAGATCGATAGAGGTAAAGTAACAGGTGGTATCCCTGGTCAAGAATTAAGTGGATTTTCAGCAAGTGGTGGTCTAAAATGGGAAGTGATACAGAATCCCGATACTACATGGACTCAATTAACAAAAGAACAAGCGGCATAACAATATGGCAGATACATTTACAACAAATTTAAACTTAACAAAACCCGAAGTCGGTGCATCTACTGATACCTGGGGCGGAAAATTAAACACCGACCTAGATACTTTAGATGGTCTTTTTGCTAGTGCAGGAAACGGAACAAGCATAGGCCTCAATGTTGGCTCTGGTAAAACCATTGCAGTTGCAGGAACATTAACCTCAACTGGTTCAGCTAGTTTTACTACTATTGATGTTAATGGCGGTGCAATTGATGGTACACCTATTGGTGGATCTTCAGCATCTACAGCATCATTTACAGTAGCAACAGCAACCACTTCAGCTAAAATTACACAAGTTGCAATTACCTCAAGCAGCAATGCAGTTGCTTGGGATTCGGCTGCTGCAGCCAATGCATATCACGTTACTACAGAGAATACGACTTTCTCAGCACCAAGTAATGCTGTAGAGGGTGCAATTATTTCTGTAGAGATAGCTCAAGGCGGATCAGTGTATACAGTAGCATTTAATACTGTCTTTGAATTTGCGGCTAGTACAGCTCCTACAGTAACAGCTACCGCAAGTAAGACTGACATCTTTAGTTTTAGATACAACGGATCAGTTTGGCAAGAAATTGGTAGAGTTCAAAACCTAGCACAAACATAATATGGAAACGCTACAGCGTACTGCAAATAGAGGAAGCATATCTACTGGTTTTGATATTGATAATTCAGTTGTGTTTGAAACAGCTAATTCTGAAAGGGTCTATCGTGCTAATGGTAATACAGGTCAAAGAAGAACCTTTACGATTTCTGCTTGGGTTAAAAGAACAGCACTAGGGTATCACAGGACTTTTGGTGTAGGTGTAAGTGGAAGTAATCAAATGGTTATTTATTTTAAAGATACACATGAAATAGTTTGGTATGACTATCATGGAGGAAGTTATTCGTTTAATTATAAAACTAATAGATTATTTAGAGATACATCGGCTTGGTATCATTTAGTTTTTGCAGTAGATACAGAACAAGGAACAGAAGCCAACAGAGTAAGACTTTATGTTAATGGAGTAGAGGAAACTTCTTTTGCTACGCAAACTGAACCTTCTCAAAACAGAGAAACAAATTGGAACTATGCAAATGGCTCTAAAGATGTTGGTAATATTTTAAATGAAGCACCTTTTGCATCTTGCTATATGTCAGAGGTATATCATATTAATGACCAACAATTAGCACCTACAGACTTTGGCGAGTTTGATGATGATACTGGTATTTGGAAACCTAAAGAATTTTCAGGAACTTTTGGTAGTGAGGATAGTTATCTTAATTTTGACTCTTCAGGCTCGATGGGTGCAGACTCAAGTGGTAACAGTAATGATTTTACTTTAAGCAACATCACATCAGCCGACCAAGCTACAGATACTCCGACTAATAATTTTTGTACGCTTAATCCTTTAATGAATAATACGGGTAATTATTTAGCAATAACTGAGGGTGGAACTAGGGCAACTGTAGCGACTACTGCATATAAAACAGCCGCTTCAAGTATAGGTGTATCAAGTGGTAAATGGTATTGGGAAGTTAAGCTAACAAATATGAACACAATTACAGCAATGGGTGTGACTATGCCCTATTACTGGGACACTGATTACACTTTTGGTGGCTGTGTTTATTATGGTCAACCAGCACAAAGATATAATAATTCAAGTGCTAGTTTCTATGGAGCTACTTATGCAACTGGAGATATAATTGGCTTTGCTTTAGATATGGATGCTACCACACCGACTATGACATGTTATAAAAACAATGTTAGTCAAGGTAATTTATTTTCAGGACTTTCTATTGGGGGTGCTGGTGCTGCACTTTTACCACCTAAAGAAGATTTTTATTTTGCAAAACTTGTGGCTTATGGCAACAATACTTTTGATATTAATTTTGGTGGCTATACAGCTTTCACAATCTCTAGTGCAGCAAGTGATGCCAATGGCTACGGAACTTTTGAATTTGCACCCCCATCAGGCTTCTACTCCTTGTGTTCACAAAATTTAGCACTTTACGGATAATAATATGGCTTATACAATAATAGACAATAGTGAAGAGCATTTTCAGACTACTTTATATACTGGAGCAGGTGCAGGTCAAACTGTTACCAATGATGGTAATTCTGACTTAAAACCTGACTTACTTTGGATAAAAAGAAGGAACGCAGGATATGCTCATGCTTTATTTGATTCAAACAGAGGTTTGGGTTCAAGCAGTCCACCAATGTTAGAATCAGACAGTAGTTCTGCTGAAAACTCTAATCAAAACTGGATTAGTGGAGTAAGTACAGATAGTTTTACTATTGGCATTAATGAACAAAACTTATCTAACACTTCTGGAACTTATGTAGCATGGCAATGGAAAGCTAATGGTGGAACAACGGCTACTAATACGACAGGAAATGGTATTGACTCTACTGTTCAAGCAAACACAACAGCAGGTTTTAGTATTGTTACTTATGATGGTAATGGAACACAAACTGGTCAAACTGTAGGACATGGATTAGGTGCAGTACCTAAAATGATTATATCTAAAGACAGAGATGCTACTTCTAATGTTCCTAATTGGCGTGTTTATACTGTGGGCATGGGCAACACTAAATATTTAACTTTAGATACCGATGCTGCTGCTTCAGTTTTTAACGATTGGGATAATACAACCCCAACATCTTCTGTGTATTCAGTAGGTGGTGATGGTGGTTATACTCCAACAAACACAAATAACACAGAATATGTAGCTTATGTTTTTGCAGATGTTCAAGGCTTCTCAAAATTTGGTTCTTATGTCGGTAATGGTTCTGGAACTTCTGATGGAACTTTTGATGGCCCATTTGTCTATTTGGGTTTTAAACCTGCTTGGGTGTTGATTAAAAGGGCAAGTTATTCAGCAGGAGATGGATGGGTGCTTTTTGATAACAAAAGACAAACTTATAATTACAACCAAAATAAACTAAACCCTGCTAGTACCGCAGCAGAATCGGGTGCAGTCTATGATGCTGTAGATTTTTTAAGTAATGGTTTTAAAGCAAGAACAGGTAGAGCAGGTGTAAATGCTTCGGGCAGTACATACATCTACGCAGCATTTGCAGAAAATCCATTCGTAACATCAACAGGCATACCAACAACAGCAAGATAGGAGTATAATTTTAATATGTGGGCATTAGTAGAAAACAATCAAGTAAGTAAGGTTTATACCAGACCTAAAGCAATAACCATTGGGGATGTATCTTATCCGCAAAATATCTTTATGCTTTGGTCTAGCAATGAACTTGAAGCAATAGGAATTTATGAAGTGGTTGTAGATAACAGCAACTTTAAAAATCCATCTTATTACATTAATACCAATCAATCTTTTGATTTCGCTAACGATGTGGTAACTGCATCTTATGGTACAGCTACAGCTAAAAACTTAGACGATACAACTGATCCTGATACTGGTGATGTAACTCATGGTCTTAAATGGAATCACGATCAGGTGATTATCAATCAAGCCTATGGCTTATTACAGCCTAACGATTGGTATGTGGTCAGAGAAACTGAAGCTGGTACAGCTATTCCTGCTGATTGGACTACTTTTAGAACTGATGTCAGAAGCACAGCAGCTACCATGCAAGGATTAATAGATGCTTGTACCACAGTAGATGAGTTAGCAGCTTTGTATGAATACAATGATGCTGAACCACCTGTTAGACCATTAGGAGAATGGCCAACACCTCCATCTAGTTAATGACTAATAAAGCGAGGTCTTATACAATAAGGCTATGGCATTATTTCCAATAACACCCCCCGCAGGAATCGTAACCAATGGCACAGACTACGCCAATAAAGGGCGTTGGGTCGATGGTGATTTGGTGCGTTTTGAAAACGGATATCTAAAACCTATTGGCGGGTGGGAAAAACTCAGAGCCACAGCATTAGACGGAGCTATCATAGGTCTTTATGGTTATAAAGATAATGCTGGTAACAATGTTTTAGGAGTCGGTACAAGAGAAAAAGTATATGTTTTATACGACAACACTTGGACAGACATCACACCAGTAGGCTTTGTTAATGATGCAAGTGACGATCCATTAGGCTTTGGTGCATATCATTATGGTGAAGAAGACTATGGTGATGCCAGGAGTCAATCTGGTTTGGTTTTACAAGCTGGTTATTTTTCTTTTGACAACTGGGGTGAAGATCTAGTCTTTACTTTTTCTAAAGATGGCAAGATTTATAAATGGCAACCAAACTCAGGCGGTACAGCCGATACCATAGCAACAGTTGTAACCAACGCACCTACAGGCAACTTATCAACCTTAGTCACCAATGAAAGACATTTGGTGGCTATAGGCTCGTCAGATGACCCTAGGAAGGTTGCTTGGTCAAACAGGGAAGATCGTAACAACTGGACATCGAAGGCTACAAACACAGCAGGAGACTTGCAAATACCTACAGGCGGAAGAGCCTTGTTTGGTGTTAAATACAGATCCGATGTGATTATTTTTAGTGATACTGGTATTAACAGAATGTTCTATGCAGGATCACCTTTTGTTTATGGTATAGCCGATGCAGGAACGAACTGTAAATCAATCAGTTCTAGAACAGTTGTATCTACTGGTAACTTCCTAGCGTGGATGGGTGAAAATGCTTTTTATATTTACGATGGTAGTGTTAGGGAATTACCTTGCGAAGTGCATGATTATGTCTTTGACCAAATCAATGTAGCGGGCAGGGGCGCATGTTGGGGTGGTCATAACTCTAACTTTAATGAAATATGGTGGGGATTCCCAAGCGGTGACTCACAATACACTTCTAACAAATATGTAATATGGAACTACAATAGCAATGTTTGGTCTATTGGTTCTATGGACAGAGGCTTTTGGATTGACCAAGGTGCATTTACTTATCCGATAGCTGGTGACTCTCAAGGCTTTGTTTATGAACATGAATCAACCACATTGGATAATTCACCTAATCTAAACTCACAAGTACCATTTTGTGAAACAGGGCCTATACAAATAGGCAATGGTGATAACTATGTGCAATGCAATCAAATATTACCAGACGAAGAGGCTAACTCTTTACCTGGTGTTACCCTCAGTTTCAAAGGTAGATTTACTCCACTAGGCCCAGTTACGGACTTTGGATCATTTACTTTTGAAAATGATGGCTATACTGATGCGAGATTTACAGCACGACAAGTACAAATGACAGTCACAGGTAGCACCACACAAGATTTCCAAGTGGGTAATATACGCTTAGATGTTAAACAAAGAGGCAGAAGATAATGGATCTATCCTCACAAAGACAGTACATACAAAGAGCAATCAATGTTAAATATTCTTTTGCAGCTACCACACAGCAAACTATTTACACAGCACCCAGCGGTGGTGACTTTGATTTTGCGATTGTTAAAGATTTTTTAGCTTGTGACCATGGTAATCAACAAACCAATTTAGATGTATCCATAACAGATACTAGCTCTAATGAGTTTTTTATCTATAAACAACACAATATATCAGCACACGCTACCGAAGAGTTAGTGCTTGGTTCAGGAATCATTATCCAACAAGGCGAAATCATAAAAGCACAGGTTGGTCATGCAAACATTCACCTGGTTTTAAGTATTATAGAATATGGAAAAGGCGACTAATAAAGTCACACCCATTAAAAAACAACCCGAAGAATGGGAAGTTCAATGGGAACGCTGTAAGCCATATATAGCAAAAGCTATCAAACATCAAGATTCCTATACAATAGACGATATAGAGGATAAAATAAGACATGGAATATTCCATTTATGGCCAGCTAAGAAGTCGGCTATGATAACTGAATTTGTAGTATTCCCCCAAAATACAGCAATGAACTTGCTATTTTGTGGTGGTGATTACAAGGAGTTAGAGGATATGTTGCCATCCTTAGAGGCATTTGCAAAAGCCGCTGGTTGTAAAAGATTATATGGCGGCGGTAGAAAAGGATGGTTAAGAAAACTAAAACATTTAGGTTTTAAATCAGAAAATTTAATAAGTAAAGAATTATGAGTAAAGGCAAACAAACACAATCAGTCAGTCTACCAGCATACCAAGAAGCACAAGCAAAAGAGCTATTTCAAGCTGGTAAATCATTAGCTGGCACACCATTCGTTCCTTATACAGGCCCTAGAGTTGCTGGTTTTAACCCAGATCAACTTAGACAATTTCAAGCCACTCGTGGTTTATTTGAAACTGGTATGGAGTATGACCCTTTATCTGGCATACAAGAATTAGCACAAAGAGAAGCACCACAAGTGGGTCAAGTTGGCTCATTGTTAGGAGCTGACATAGGTGCATATCAATCGCCTTATCAACAGCAAGTTATCGATCAGTCTATGGCTGATATACAAAGACAAGCTGATATAGCTAGAGGACAAGCGCAATCACGCGCAATTGGCGCTGGCGCATTTGGTGGCTCACGCTCTGCTTTACTAGAAACTGAATCACAAAGACCTTACATCGAGCAACAAGCTAGAACTGCTGCTGGTTTAAGACAAGCTGGTTTCGAGCAAGCACAAAGAGCTGCCGAATCAGATATCGCAAGACAACAGCAAATGGCAATGTTTGCCCCAGAATTAGAATTACGCGCAAGACAACAACAAGCAGGATTGCTTGGGGGCGTGGGCGCGGAGCAGCAAGCAAGACTTGGACAACTTGGTCAGATTGGCGCACAACAACAACAATTACAACAAATGGGTCTACAAGTACCTTACGAAGAGTTCCAAAGAGCTTTGGCTTATGGGCCTCAACAGTTTGGTTTGTTGGCTGCGGGTCAAACTGGGCAAACTCCAATAACTACAACAAAACAAAAAACTGGTTTGGGCGATGTATTAGGAACTGCTGCTCAATTATATGGTATGACTCTTTTGCCTGGATCAGATGAAAGAATGAAAAAAGATATTACTTTTGTTGGCAAAGAAAAAGGGCATAACATTTACACATGGAATTGGAAAGATGAAGCCAAAGAAATAGGCTGGGGTAATTTCCCAACCACAGGCGTTCTTGCTCAAGAGGTTAAAAAGTATATGCCTGAAGCAGTTATTACAGACGAAAACGGATACTACAGAGTTAATTACGGAGTTCTATAATGGCGTTTGGAGACATTCTTAAAGCCTTTAATCAAAGCGGTGGTCAGCCAGGTGCTATGCAACCCATGCAATCACCTATTGGTATGCCACCCATTGATGATAA
>ENA-UZXB01005870-UZXB01005870.1-metagenome-genome-assembly--contig:-Day-2-1m-contig-5870_pt1 | contig 16588 bp, 12 predicted proteins | sample MGYA00260339_ERZ794899 | MGnify/ENA metagenome assembly ERZ794899 | reverse complement strand
CAACGTTCCATGTCAAACAGTGTGAGTTTGTTCCAATAGCTTTCACCTATGTCACAAAAACTACAATGATAAGGACAGCCACGCAAACTTTCCCAAGTGACTTGAAACATTGTATCCGCAGGATACTTTGCCATAATAGGTTCGTAGAATCCTTCCAATATTGGGCTAGGTATATTGTTGATGTTTTTTCTACGCACTGCTGGCTCGGGCATATGGTATAGTGTTTGTACATTAGGAATAGTTGTCCAGTCATTGCCTGCAAGTATACGCTTGAATGCTTCTTCACCTTCGCCATGTATAAACGCATCAAACATAGGATGCTTGTCAAAAAAGTCTGGATCGTATTTGTTTATCTGTGGACCGCCTGTGATAATCTTGCATTGTCTAAACTTGCGTTTGATTTGTTTGGCAAGTTCTCTATTGTACTCCCAATTCCATACATAACTGCTCATAGCAACCATGTCCGGTGATTCCATAGTTGCTACATAATCTACAGGTTCTATTTTTTCTATAAGAACATCTTTGAGAGTCCAGTCGTTGTTTTTACCATAGCACCATTGGTAGCCTATTGCCAGTGGCAAAAACTTATTGGGTCCATGATTATCACTTGCTTGAACCAAGTAAATATTCATCTCAAAAATTCACGCCAATCAAGTTCGTATTTGATACTGTCTATTTTGTGTACACCAATCAAATACAGCACATAACTTGCTACACTTGATCCACGTCCTACACCCCATACAATATCATTCTCACGCATAAAGTCTACAAGATAAATCATATAACGCAATAAATTATACATATCACGTTCTTCATATGCTTCTAGTTCTTCGTATGTTCTTTCGAAGTTTGCACCTGGGCATTTTCTAATGACATAGTCACGCACATCTATATTCTTATATTCATCAGGCATAAACCATTCACCCTGACATACACCGTCAAAAGTCTTTTGATCTACATCTAGTGGAATATACTTTTGTAGTTTATCAAGGCCTTGTTCTTCCATAGCAGCGTTGAACTTGTCTACATTATCGTTTGCATCACACAACACCACATGGACTTTATCCGCATGACCAGTATAGATCATATCGATTAAGTCTTTGTTTGTAAACCGTGGGATACCAAAGTTATCTGTTTTCATTAGCATACATGTATTTTACGATACGTTGATTAAATCGTCAAGTGAATTATCTTGCTGTTCTTGTTCTTGTTTTAATCTAGCTGCCGCTCTGCGATCTTCTATTTCTAATTTGTAGCCATCTATTAACAATATCATCTGATGACGCATATCTGCATTATCAGTCATAAAATACATTTGATTCAACTTCAGCAGTTTTTGCTCAAGCATTGTATCTGTATAATCTTTCATATTATTTTCATGAGGATGAATCATGCTGCTGCTACAAATGTTCCCATGTGTTGTAGATAAACTGTAATACCGTTGTCATAACTAAATGCTTTGATTAGTTGACATTTGTTATTTACAGCATCAGTTGCAATAGCTGCACTACCGCCAAATTCTGTAGTATCTTCTACACGTATTGTACTTGGCAATCCTGTACTGTACTCAGCTGCAAATCCTACTGCACGTGGTGTTCCGCTATCGTGGAAAACTTGTACTATCATTTCTGCATATTGATTATTTGTTGGCCAATCTACTAGAGTAAGAGTCGTGTCGTTTGGTAATGTGACTTCAAAATGATGTGCATTTTCAAAACTAAGCTCTTGTGTCTCAGATGCAGATACAACTGCATGTTCATGAGTTTGCTGGCGACTATTGTATCTTAACAAGTCATTCTCAAAGAAATTATTTTCTTCATTTGTTTTTGCAGTATTATCTTGCAAATCCTCAATTTCTTGTTTTGAATATGTAAAGTTTGTTTTTATAGTATTGAAGTTATCTCTAAAACCCTGCGAGTCGTTGTCCTGTCCTGCGACCGGATATGCATCATCAATAGTATCTGGTACAATGTTGCTTGCCATTATAATTCCTCTCTAGTGTGTATTATTTATACATTTAATTTGTAATTGCCAAAAACTATGAATTGTTCTTGATCTAATTCTTCTGTTCTGTCTACAATATATCGATCAATGTCGTATTGTAATTGCTTAAAGTCAAACGCACTGTTTACAATATTTTCTATTACAGTTTCTGCGGTTCCTGGTTTTACATAGCATAATGGCATAGCTGTCACATAGTCTAATTCGTTGCCAAATTCTTCCTGCGAACTACGCATCCATAATGGTAAAAATTCTCTGTCATTGGCGCCAATATCGTTAATACGTTTTCGCATATTTCCAATGTTGCTAATCCAACGTTTGACATTTTGATTTTGACTAGCTTGTACACCTGTATTATCTACAGTAAGTACATTTGTTTTAGGTCTAAATCTAAATGAATCGCCGCTGTTGGCACTTGTAGAAGCACTTGGTCTAAATGCAACAACAACTCCTGTTTGTAGTGTAATTGGAATAACGCCAGCTGCTAAAATTTCATAGACTGCATCTCTACCTACAATTTCAAAAGTATTTCCAAATGCGCCAAATCTTATAGGGTCACCTTCTCGCATTGTTATACTATATAACTCTGCGCCTTGTTCTGATGCAGTAGTATCATCTTTGATTTCTAGCTTAACATCATTCACCGATAGTTTTGTAGCAGTTCTTGTACTTACATTTAATGCTGTGTTTCCTACTTTTGGCTGTGCTGGATCTAAAATTTCTACATATACAACTTCATAGAGTACATCATTTGTTCCTGGTACTTTTGCCTTAGCTGATTTTATATTTCCTAAGAAGAAGTTTTTCCTTGCATGATTTAATGCAATACTACTCGCAAAGTTTCTAATACTTTTTGCTTCAATGCCTGCATATACCAATGTACGGAGATCTTTTTGAACACCAAAGTTTTCGTCATACGGTCTATATATAAATTCAGGTTTAAAAATATCATAATCATTTATAAAGTCAAGGAATGCAGTTTTTTGTGTTTGTTTTAAAAATGGTTTCATAAACACATTACTGTATACTTTATCATCGGTATCGGTTATACGTACAGTAAATTCTTTTATTTCTGCACTATAGCCAAATCTGTCTCTTGCTAATACTCTAAACGTATACACTCTATCTAATGTAGTTGTGCCGCCGTCAAATGTTGTTGTTCGTGTATCAATTGCAGTTAATCCTAATGTACTACTGTCTGGAAATTGGTTAGGCTTACCGGTTATCTCACCATCTGCTTTAAGTTGTAAACCGTTTGGTAATTTGCCATCTATAAAATCATAACGTAAATTTGCACCCACAAGTGTAGTTGTTGCTTCTAGTTTTACATAACTAGGACGGTTAGCAGGCAGTGTGCCTAGGTTGCTATTAGTTATCCAATTAATAGTACTTTCTACTTCACCTATAACATTTAGTGTAAATGTTTTAATTGTGCTTACAGCTTCGTTTTGAATTACATTTAATTTTTTCCTTATCAATGTTTGTGCTGCAACACCTAATGTGAGCTGTACACCAGACAAGCTATTTAATCCATTACTTAACGAGAAACTTCTTTGTAATAGTGTATTAGTAAACACTTTGAAAAATTGTAAACTTCTATTAATTTCTACATTGTCTAAAACACTATCGTCTGTGACAAATAAATTTTGATTCAATATAACAGATTCAATAACTGCATTTCGTGGTATATCAAATACTATTTGTTTGTCATCTAATGCTACTAGTTTGAATAAATTTGTTGTATCAATTCCTTGCGTTTGTAGCCATGACTCTAACGCACTACCTAAATCTTCGTCACCAGGATCGTTTAATCCTATAGCACTAAAGTTAAATTCTAAATCTCCTGCACTATCTGCTGCTGTTATAGTGTAGCGTACCATCTTATGCCATATTTTTGCTGTTGTACTTCCTGGAATAATTTCAGTAGGACTGTCTTGCAATAGGTATCGTTCACTATCGCTGTAATTTAAACTACGGTTTTTCCATGCTGCTTCTCGGCCATCTAATGAATCAACAATGTAGATGTAATTTTGCCCTACGTCATTAGAAAATGCTGTACGTAATCTTTTATATTTGTAAGACGGTTCTAGTTCACGTGCAAGATTTAAGATATCGTAATCTTCATTATCTGAATTGACAGACTCAATTACATAACCCAAATTGTCAATTTGTATTTCTTGTGATATAAGTTTATCTAAGTCAGTTATACCGTCGGTAATATTTTGACTTATCTTACGGATTTTAAGTTGTGTTTTTCCACTAATTGTATCTTCGTAAACACTTGTGTTAATTTCTTCTACATCGTTTGTATCAATAAATTGTCTTAGTGCTTCAACAGTGAATCTATATTCTTTTGATACTGCTGGCTGATATGGAATAGTACCTGCTAATTCTCCCGTTAGACCGTCTAATACTAATCCTTCTGGTAGTAGACTTTCAGTACCATCGTCGTTGAATGGTTGTAAGTTATAACTTATTTCACCAAGCAATGCATTTGGATCGTATACATCTAGATATAATGTAGTATAATTATTTGCACGTTTTACACCTAGATTGCCAGGAGTTAGCCAGATTGGATTTCTAAGGAAAGTATTATCTGCTGTAAATAATCCTGTAGCTGATTTCATTATTGTGTTATCAGAACGTAAAAAGTCATCTCCGACAACGTAAATACTAAACTCACGTTTACTAAAACTAGTATCGTCTTGGACTGTGACTGTAAAGGTATAATTTCTGTTTAATTTTTTTGGTAATCTAGTTCTTTCTGCAAATCCATAAAATGTAGTGTCATAAAAATAACTATCAAATCCGTTATCGTCTACTACAAATAAATCACTAGGACCCGAATCAAAAGGATCAACATCGTATCCTGCTTCTTGATCTAAGTCAAGTCCTAAAATTGGATCAACAAATCCACTAATACTACCATCTGTACTAAGTGTCAACCCTGGAGGAAGTTCTCCGTCGTCCTGTGCAATAAAATAATTTAAAACTTCGCCTGCACGTAAGTCACTATCAATTGCTTGTAATTGGAAGTCTACCGGAGCACTGTCTAAAACAAAAAATGCAGTGTTGAGTCTATCTGGAGGAGTAGGTCCATATACTAATGTGTTTATAATTTCCCATGTACGTTCAATAGCATTATAACTTTTAATAATAAAGTCAAATCTATCATTGAAAATTTGCACCCAAATTTGTTCATCAAATGGTGATATAGGCGAAGTCTTACTTACAGTATAATTCTGCGAAGCCCATACTTGTGTATCGTCATTGTATTTTTTTAAACTTAAATTCAATCCATTGTTATCTTTATTGGTGTTAAACCAAAAAGTATCAATGTTAGGATTAGGAGTAGTATTTGTAATACTAAAAGTAAAACCTATTCCAAATACTCCTTGTAATTGTGTTTCATTGGCTCTATACCATCTGGTATTTATTTTGTACCAAACCTGTTGTAAAGAAGTCACAAACGCCCAGTCGCCACTTGCGCCGGTTTCTCTACTAGGTATGTTTTCATAAATTGTGACATCTTGATCGATCCATGTACTATCTACAGAACGTTTAAATCCAAATTCTGTATTTAATGTATCTACCCAATATTGATTTCTAAAACTTTTCTTTAAAGGCAATGGACCTGGTGCTGTCTGCCAAACAGGAGCGTCTTCGCCGTTTACTGTAATAGTAAAGGTTCTATCAGCAATACCAGTATCATTACTAGCTCTAATTACAAATTCAAATTCAGTTGTTTTGCCTACTTCAAAAGGAGTACCTACAAATGCATAATCTTGTATTCTCAATCCTGGAGGAACTTCTCCAGATAATATAGTTAAGGTAATACCATCTGTAGATTCTAATGGAATAGGTATTGTTGTAACTACACGTTCTTCAACGTTAGCTAAGTCACCGTTAAGTTTAGTCCAAATAGGTAAAGCCATTTATGCACCTTCCGCAAAATTATCACTTCCTGCAGAACCAAAATCAACGTTTGAATCTGCCTCTACAAACGTGCCACTGTTGCTACCAAAGTCTACATCTAATGTTTTAATAATAAAATCAATAATACTAGTCGCATCGTTATCAATATCGCCAAAATCAAAAGTAAATACACCTGCAAGTTGATTTGCTGTGATACCATTTATTGCTGCAACATTTGTTATTTCGTTGTTGTCAGCATTTAATGTTGCACTAAGTTGTGGTGCTGTTTCTCCGGAAATTACACCTCTAACTCTAATTTCAGGTCCTACTGAATTTACGCTTACAATAGCACCTTCTTCACCTGTCACAAATATTGGTTGTTCTACAGGTGTTGTAATGGTTGCTACTCCATCTGTGAATCGGCTTTGACTCTGTGGTGTACTAAGATATATTGTAGTTCCATCATCGCTTACTCTGATGTTCATTGTTTCTGCAAATAAAGGATCAGGAGATAGTTTTCTAAATTGGAAATCGTTTGCAACTTTTTCAGCAAAAACACTATACCCTGAGCTACCTATGTTGCTTGCTGTAATTTCTGTAAATCCAGCGACACGTAAATCTAAATCATCAAAATTCTGATTAGCTTTGATAAAGGCTTCACGTAAATCGTCGCCTGTTCCGTCGTTCGCTAAAACGCCTACATTTATTGTTTGAATTGCCATGCTAGTCTCCGTTTTATATATTTATCAGAAACTTATCCTATTGACGTCCACCCAGTTGGTTTATATACTTGTACTTCGTCATCTGTAAGATTATATATCATCATACCCTCAACCGCAGGAAGTGGCTCGTCTCCTGTTTCTACTTGTGGTAATTGTAAACCAAATGGGTTGTTTACACTAGGAAATCCAATTGGCCCTGTTGTTCCTTCGCCATCATTGTCGTTAACATATCCAAAGAATGTACTTCCGTCAAATATAATTTCTCCAATTTCTGGATTTGTCGGTACGCCTGTAGTTGATCCTAATCTAAGTCTTCCTGATGTAATATCAACTCTACTACCAGTAGGTACAGTTAATTCCATATCACCTGTAGTGTTGCTAATGTTTACTGCGCCAACAATAAATCCAGCACTAAGGTTTTGTGTTGCAGTAATATCTTGTGCTTGTAAATTACCGCCTGTAGTAATATTGCCATTTGTAAGATTAATATTACTGTTTGTGCCAGTAATACTTGTTAAAATATCAAGTGTTTCTATGCTTACATCTTTTAGTGTATTTGTGTTTGTACTTGTAGGTGATTGATTAAATGCATCTGCTTCAATTGCAACACTACTAGTTGCGCCTCTTGCTGTCACTGTTTCTAATGTATCAGTTTCAACAGATAACAACCCTGTATCGTCAAATGTAAGTTCAGCCTGTCCTGATCCTGTATTAACTGTTGAAGTAATTCTTCCAAATCCTATAATATCCGACCCTTTGAGATACTTACCTGTGACACTGTCAATTGCTGTAAGGAATGCTGCATTTACATACACACTATCATTTATTAGTTCACTTATTAAATCCTGCTGTCCTTTAATAAGTGCATTAGGTGGCGTATAACTTATTTCGCCATAGCCAGCATCTCCCTTTGTTTTGCCAAAATCTAAACTACCTCTACCACTTGGAGGATTTGTATCAATTTCAAGACTGCCTGCTACTGTTTCGCTAAAAATAGCATCTTGTATAGATTCTGTATCACCGCCGGAATTTGGAACTGCTTTCCATTCAAATCCATTGTACTCTAAATAATAACCATTTATTGCAGCAGCAGTATCAACATCGCCAATATCATTAATGCTATCCACTGTATTACTAATTATTGGCTTATTTTGTATAAATGCTAAACTAGTGTTATCTGTTTCATTCCAATTTGACTGAATAGGCACACCAGTGAATGCTACACCATCTAAGTTTATGTTTGTAGCATTAATAGTTCCTACATCAGTGACACCTAATGTAGTTGTACCTGCAACTTGTAGACTAGCTAATGTTGCCAATCCTGAAGTAGTTAATGTTGCACTACTTAATGAACCTGCAACACTCAATTCAGTAAGATTAGCAATACCACTATTTGCAAGATCAAGTGTATCACCTACTGGTATTTCTTTGATCTTATTTGCATCATCTGTGTCTACTACTAGTGGAAATCTGTTTGCCATTCTCGTGTCCTTGTATTGTTATACGTATTTATCGCATTAATTATAATGCTGCTATTCGTGCTTGGAAGTCTGCAAAGTCTGTTGCTGCTGCTACTTCTGTTTTAAGTGTTGCTAAACTAATAAAAGTTGCATCTGCTGCATATACTTCAGTAAAGTTTTCATTGATTTTAATCATTGCATCACGGAGAGGATCGCCCCCTCCGCTGTTTGCTGTTGTGCCTACATTAACTGTTTGTTGTGTCATTATACTCTCCCTACTACTACTTCAACCATGCCACGTTCGTCGCCGTCTTTGGTTCCAACTGCTTTACCAATAACTTGTCCGATACCCGGTGCATTATTAACAATAGCATAACCTGGAACAGCACTTGTGACAAGCATGTCACCTTTGGCAACCTTGCCAATAACTTTACAAGGTACTCTACCTTGTAGTGCTAGTCCTACTACATGGTCTCCTTGTAGCGCACTGTTCATCAAGTGTGCTGGATTTGTTGTCACTACACCTGCTGCACTTGTTTGACCTTTTGCTGTGCATACTGTGACTTCTTCATCACCGCCAAACACAAGTACTGTACCTGGTTCGTAGTCTGCATCACCTAAATAGTTTTCTGCAAGGTCAGCATAAAGTGCTTCTGTAGCGGTACCATTAAAGGATGTAGCCCAAACTGTGTTGTATCTATTAGAATTACTACCAATGCTTACACCATTGTCTGCGCCGCTGTTTGCTGGTCCTGTAATATTACCAGTATGATTAATTGTAGTAATTCCTGTGAGTGCTGTAATAGTACCACCTAAGGAAACATCAGTGCTACCAATTGTAATACCGTCGTTTGCTAGTTTAGCATTAGCAATACCGCCTGCTGTTATTTCAATCCAACCGTTTGTAGAAGTAAAGCTACTACTATCAAAACTTGCAAGTCCTAAATCAGCTTGTGTAATACCACTAGCGTTTGCTCTAGTAGTTGCTGCATTCATGTTCAACTTACTTTGCGCTATTGCTGCTGATGCATTAATATCATTGTTATCGATACTACCAGGAGTAAACCCTATTTCAATTTGATTAGGTGCTAACGGATCGTATGTAATCTGTATGTCGCCAATTACATTACAGTTTTCACTATCTTGATCTGTTCCTGTGAATACTAACACATCTCCTCGTATTCCTGTACCTGTGCCAGTGACAGTGACATCGCCGATATCATTAATCTCGTCTGTGTTATCTTCAAAGTATTGTATGTTAACAGCGTCACTACCTTGTGCTGGATCAGGTGCAGCAAGACCAGTAAGTTTGTTAAGGCCCATGTTAAGTGTGCCATCCATTGTATCACCTAACTTGAACAAGTATCCGCCACCTGTCGGAATCTGTCCAGTAGTTAGTTCTACGCCAAACCTATCTCTTCCTAAACGTGCATTAAGATAACCTTCTGTTGCTGTCTGTGTAGGTACTGCATCGCCTTTTGCATCTGTAAATGTAGCATCGTTTGAAAACTCATTAACACGTACACCACGTTTGAATCCAATACCGTCAATGTTTGTTAGAACAAGTGCAGCATTAAATGTGACACTACCAGTACCTTGGTCAACTGTAAAGAATCTACCTACACGGAAGAAACCGTCTTGGTCTGTCATAACAGTAAACACACGCCCTTTGTTGCGTTCTTGTACTTGTGCAGCACTATTAAAGCCTTCGCTGTCAATAGCATCGTTTGTACTAATTGCACTTGTACCAAACGGTTCACCGTAAATACGTTCTGGATAGTTGCTGGTGTTAAATCCACCAGTACCAATATCAAGCATGTCATGTCCTGTAGCACGACATGTACTAATGTTCACTGTAATGTCTGCTGCTTCGCCTTGTGCAAGTCCTGCTTTGAGTACAAGCCCATCTGATATAACTGAACTTACTGCAAGACCACCATACGCACTTCCAGATAGTGCAGGGAAATTAACATCACTTCCTGCTAAGTCTTGAATTTCAATAACACCAACTTCTCTTGTTCCTGAACCTGCTGGATATTCATATCTAGCATAGCCTACAATTTGATGAACCTTGCCGCCCCACGTAAAGATCATATCATAGTTTTGAATACGTTCTTCATCGGTGGTATCTAAAGGACTAATTACTAAGAATCTACTACCATCTATACTTGTTGTTGCTGCTGTATTACCCATTGTAATAGTGCCACTTAGTGCCGGAGTCGGCGATGACATAATATCTACATAGTTTGGATCCACAGTAGCCGCTGCATAAAACGCACTTTCGGTATCTAGTAGTGCGTCTCCACTTCTGTCTACAATAAGATCAATATATCTAAAGTTTGAATCAAAGGTCACCATCTTTTGATCTGCACCAACTGTCACACCATCTGTTATGGTTGCTCCAAATGCAATTGTACGATATGTAAAATCTCTTGTGTCGTCTACAAACTGAAATGCTGTACTAGGACGTACTGGCAAATCTTCTCCTGGAAAGTTATCAAGTAAGAAGTTTTGCTTGTGTCTTACAACAAGGCTTGTATCATGTAAAGTATCTTGTTGTAATCCGTTTGATGCAGTTCCTTCTAATCCTGTACCAAAATTAAATCTATATACAATACCACTTTTTATTGGAGTACTATCGTCAACTCTTGGAGTACCACTTACAGTTGCATCACTTATTAATCCACCGTCTGCGTCAGTAATTACTACTGTAGCATCGTTAGCTGGTGTAGCACCACCTAGTAAATTGCCAGGTATAATAATAGTTTCTGATGCTGTTGCACCTGTTCCTGGATCATCTATTCGAACTTGATATGTGCCGCCGCCTTGTTGAATTTTACTTATTTGTAATTTTGCATTGTTTGCACTATAGCTGCCTGACAGACCAACTGCGGTAGCAGTATCAATTTCATACCCGCCTAATGTAAATCCTGCATCACTTGCATTTGTAATTTCATAAGGTTGATACAAACTTACATCGTGATAAACTTCTACTTCACTTGTATTATTTGGAAAGCCGTCTAAGTCGTATGCATACATAAACAAACTATCTTTTGGTGCATCGGTATCTAAGTTTTCTACTGATGTTGGAACTCCTACATTTGTACTAGTCGGAGTAGTACAAACTAGTGTAGTGTTAAATGCACCACTTGTTGTATGAACATAAATTCTAGTAGGATCTCCACTACCGTCATCTTCGCCTGTAAAGCTGATAATTGCAGTTGCATTTGCTGCTCTTGTTGCTGTACCACTACTGGAGTATGCAGTGTTGGTTGACGAATCATATGCACTACTAAGTCCAGCATCGGTGTATAAGTCAACTCGATTATTATTAAACACACTTACATAAAACTGTAAGCCGTTTACTTCTGTCATACCAACTACATCGTTGATTGTAATCAAATCACCGTCGGATAATCCATGCCCGTTTGCAGTCAATCTTGCTGGACTTGCTTGTGTAATGTCGGTAATAGTAGCATTAATCAAACCTTGTGTAAGTGTTTGTCCATTGGACAATGTTCCAACTGACGGTACTACACTAGCAAAATCTAAATATGCATCTGCTCTAAATGTCTTGGCAGGAAATACCATATTTGCACCTAGATTTACTGATGTTGCTATTTCATCCGGGTCTGCACCTTCCGCAACCAGTCCAAAGAATCCATAACTGTTATTACCAGCAATACTACGTATCTGCGAACCATCAGCTGCAAGATAACCTGTGTGACAGTAGTATGTAAACATACTAACAAGTTCTGATAACGCATTGTTAATTGCAAGACAACCAAATCCTAAATCGTTGATTTGTGTAAAGTCGTTTGCAAGCATCGATCTATTACCGCCGCTTTGTACAAAGATATCAATACCTGTGCCGCTTGTCCATCCTTGTCCTACAGCAAACGTCACTGCATTACCACCACCTGTATAGGTACCATATCCAAGAGTATTTGTAGGAACAGTTAGACCTACATTGTTATACAACTCAATTTCATTTGGATTGGCTGTAGTTTTTACAAAAACTGTATCACCGTTGAGTTGTGTCATACCATTTACATTACTAATTTGAAGCCTATCACCATCGTTGAACGGATGATTAGTTGTAAAGGTCATTATTCCTGGATTGCCTTTAGTAATACTATCGACTTCTCTAGTTATAAGATCTGCAACATTACTTGTTTCATCTAAAACTAGTGTACACGTTCCTGTTAACTTATCGTAGTTTGTAATTGTATTAACTTGATAACGGCCGCCGTTGTAAAAGAATGGAAACGGTGTAGGTGGTTTTCTAATAAACAACCCTTCGCCTGCAGGTGAACTTACTGAAATATTAAATGCACTATTTACTGTGTCAACTGTAATTGGCATGTTTCCAGCATAGCCGTCAATAAACAAGCCGCCTGCAAAGTTTCTGCGTGTGCCTTTTGATTGCGAGAAGCTCGATCCTGTTTGACAATATGGTGATCTTGTTAGGATTTGACCTTCTGGATCAAGTACCATCATAAAGCCGCCATGTCTTTGTACAGTTAAGTTTCTTACGATTGTGCCATCATTACACAGCAGAACATCCATTTCGTTGTTGTTCAACGGAGGATTATAACTAGCATCAAATGCAAATGCAATACAATCTACCAATGCTTCGGCATTTGTTTGTGCTTCAGCTTCTGGTGTATAATCTGTATCTNNTTATAACAGGTTCTGCACTTATAGGTGTATATGCACTAGCATCGCCATTTGTAAGCGTATGAGCAATAATAGGAATTAAATTTTGTGTGACTGCTAGTCGTTCAGTAGTCTGGCCAGTATCTGTGCGTGTCAAAAATTCTTTTTGATTTGTAAGAGTACTTTCTCTACCGCCAGTACGTAAATCAGCTAGTATTCCATCGATTACTAATGCATAATCTCTACGCCATTTATCTGCATCATAGATAAATCCTGGAGCAGGATAATTTACATTTGTATAAGCAATGGTTTCTTCAATAATAAAATCTTTGTTTAGTTCAATCAACCTAGCTGCTTGAGAAAACTTACCTGGATTGGCATTAGCATCTGTGCCTACAGAAATAACATCAGCTGCATCTGTCACATAATGATATCCGTATTTTCCGTTTTTGCCGTTGATAGGATGTATAAAGGTTGTACCGCCACCGGTAGCTGTAATAGTAAAGGAAACATCGGCTGCGCCTGCACCGCTTCCTAGTTGAGCATTTTTAATTGTTATGACTTCGCCTACAATAAAGCCGTCTCCCAAATTAGTAGGTGTAATACTTACTGCACCAACTCCATCTACTACTACTGTAAATTCAGCTTCAACACCGTCACCGTTGCTTGACCATTGTTCATTATCTAAATTGTAAGTACCTTGCTGTCTTAAAGGATCAGCAGCACTTATACTTCCAAATGTTTCAATAGGAGAATAAGCAGCAGGCAAGTTATCAATTACTGCATCTCTGTAGAAATAAGTATTTGCCCACTTACTTTGTGATACACCTGCTTTTGGACGTAAAACTACTCGTCTAAATTCGTCGCCTTTAATACTTACATTTTCAGGAAGTTTAATAGGTAGGTGTTCATTATAGATTCCACTCTCAACACGTACAGTGACTTGATTGTTTCTTGTTAAATTACCAAATTCTAATTCTTCGTCTAGTTCAAACAAAATAGGTTCTACTAAATCTACTGTAATTCTATCTGTTGTACCTGTTGCAGATCTTTCGTAGTTGGTAATAATACCTTTTGCACCACTTGTCTTACCAACAATAATTTTACCTTCGATAAGATCACTATTGCCTTCAACACCTTGATCAACACTGTCATATGTACCATTTAAAAAATCAAATGTATAACCGGTACCTGTACCAGATAGGGCTACAGGTGTGCCGTTTAGAATACTAATGACTTCTGTAAATCTATCAGCATATGCATCGTACACTGGATCGCCTGCACTTAGTGATAACTCGCTATCTAACAAGCCAAGCACTGTTGTACGAACTAATGCAATACTAGCTACTGTTGCATCTAATTGTGTTGTCTTTGCTTTAACGGCACTTGGGTTTGCATTATATCTCAGTCCTGCCCAGCGTGACAAATAGTTTACAGTTGCACCTGCAAGCACATCAAGTCTGACACTATCGACAATAAGATCGACATCTCTTTTACAAATATCAATCTCGTAGGTTAAATCTGGATAGTTTGTTGCAACATATTCTTGCACATCTTCTTGTAAACTGTTTATATTATCATCTATTAGAGTGCTTGCTGTTGTCTCAACTCCAGCAGCCCAACTTATATAACCTGACCTAGCACTAACTGTTGTGTTAGTCGACTGTTGGTCATAAGTCACAGTTTGTACATATGGTCCAGGTTCAAACGGAGTTGAATCAATAATCTCTTCTGCTCTGCGCATTGCAGCATTGATAGTTTTATACGAGTACTGCGGTGCTCTGCCTTCTTGTCCTGCAGGAGTACTTGTTTGCTCATCGTTTCCGTTGGTTGCAACATAGATATTGGTTGCACTACTATAACCTTGAGTGTCTACATAAAGTTTTGTGACAGCCTGTAAATCATCTTTACCATTAGGTGTACCAAAGCCTTCAATTGGATTAGGATGGTCTGACAAATAAAGTGTGTCTAACATACGTCTGTTGACTTCACTTCCTGCTCTAGTTATTACTTCTTCTGTGCGAGGAACCTGTGCTCCGCTTGCACCCGCAGGAACTTCTAGCGCACCAGTCATAATATCGCCAGTAAGATTTACATACGAATCATTGTTGTAGCCAATAGTAGGAATAATGTTTTCAGTTGTAATAGATGGCTGCGTAGTATGTGTTGTATTCCAATCAGTCACTAATGTGTTTATATCAGCACCAGTACCGCTTGTATTACGCAAGTCGTTGTTTAATGTGACACCGTAAGCAGGCAACCCTTGGAAATCAGCTGGAGCAGTAATACGTGGATCTGGATCTCTTTCAATATGTGGATCATTGATAATAATCTTAACTGTTCCACTTTGGTCAGGACTTGCTGGATCGACATCTTCAAATTCTACAACAACACTGTTGTTGATTCTACCTGCACTACGTGTATCTGCATTATCCAACGCATCACTAATGTACTTGTAAAAGCCCATTCCAGTTTCAGTTGAGTTAACTGCTACTATTCCGCCAGCATTACCTAAATAACTATCTGGAGTGTCGTCAATATTTTTAAACGATATACTACCGCCTAAACCAAATACAGCATATAGTTCTGTAAAATTATCATTTACCTTACGAAAACTTTCACGAATACTATCGCCTGTGCCGTCATTGCCCTCGATACCAATATCAACTTCTTTTTTTGCCATTTAAACTTCCTTTAAAACTGTGGTACTAAATTATCCATATCAAAATTAACACTCACGCCGCAGCCACAACTACTTTGTGCATTTGGATTGTTAATTTCAAAGTTGCTACCAACTAGACTTTTTACATAATCTACTTCGGTGCCAATTAGAAACATTAAACTATGTGCTCCTACTACAAACGCACATCCGTTTGTGGTTTTTACTACTTCATCATCTGCTGCTACGTCTGTTGGACTAGCAATAGTACCCCATTCGTATTCAAATCCTGCACAGCCGCCACCTTTTATATTAAGGGTAATGCCATAGCAGTCGTTTTCTTCACTTAGAAGATCGATCTGTTTCTCTGCTGCTGGGGTTAAAGTTAGTATGCTCATAGTGTTCCTTTCTAATATTTATCGTTGTATTTTATAATCTTTATGTAAATATAGTTATGTATATAAAAGAATATTTGATTGATACTTGGCATATGCGCCGTAGTAAACTTGGTAAGCAACACAACTATTGCCGTAAAAAGACGATGGTTGTATTGCGTTGTGATGCTTGTGATGATGAGTTTGTTCGTCCACGTGGAAGTATGGACCCTAAACGTCTAAATAATAACTACTTTCATGTATGCGAAAGCTGCGATGCTAAAGTATTTGCACAACAAAGAGGCGTAGCAGCCAAAAAAGTTTGGAGCATGAACGCCAGTAGTAATATATCTATTAGTAAACTTTAATTGCGCCAAATAGTGTATGCACCATATGCAATAGCACCGTAAGCAATCAGTTTAGTTAAAGGTGAAAAAATAATGATTGCGGCGCCTGCTGCAACCATTAATACTCCATCAACGGTTGAACGCTGCTTTAACCGATTCTCTATCCAATCTTTGATCATTTCTCATTCTCCTAATGTGTTTGTCTTGTTCAAGCATAGTTTGTTCTAAACGCTTGATTTTTTCTTCCAATGCTTGTACATAAGCATATGTTGGAATTTGTTTTTCTTGCTCATCCTCACCTAGCATTGTAAAACTATTAACACCTGCGCCCTTTAGGCCGCCAAGTACACGGTTAGGATTTTTATCTTTTGTAATGGTCTGCGGAGATTGTGCTCCGTACATCTTTGCTAAGTTCATGCTGTATTTATGCTGCCATTTGTTTTGACTCTTC
>ENA-UZXB01003321-UZXB01003321.1-metagenome-genome-assembly--contig:-Day-2-1m-contig-3321_pt1 | contig 16680 bp, 9 predicted proteins | sample MGYA00260339_ERZ794899 | MGnify/ENA metagenome assembly ERZ794899 | reverse complement strand
TCAACAGCTGGTGATACAGCAACAGGTACCGCAGCAGGATTTCTCTTATCAGGTGATACCCAGCAGTATGTAATACTTGCACCAGACGGAACTGAATATAACTTTACAGCAATTTTAGGAGCAGTACCAGACAATGTACCATCAGCAAATCAATACTACTTCTCACCAGCACCAGATGGTGCAGGAACAGTAGATGGTTTAGGAGCAGCAATAGATGCTGCTAACATTCCAGTAGTATGGGATAATGATACAAACTTACCAGATACTACATTAAGACTAGACGGTAGAGAAGCAGGAATAGCAGCTAATGGATATAAATTATTCATAGGACCAGCAGACGGTAGTGATCCTGACTTAGGAAGTGGTGAGGTGTTAGAATTAACAGGAGGTACAGTAGACCCTATTAATTTATCTCCTTCATTCACATTAGAAACTTTAGGTAAAGGAACTATATATAACAACACAGCAAATCCTTTAGAAAATTCAGACGGTTCTTTAGTTGAAGGAAATGACGATAACGTAAGATGGGAGATAAGCAATGTGAATAGTCAAATAGGAACATTTACAGTTAGTATCCGTCAAGGAGATGATAGCTTGAAAAATAAAATTGTATTAGAGACGTTTAATAATGTATCTCTAGATCCTAAGTCACCAAACTATATAGAAAGTGTAATAGGAAATCAAAACCAAGTACTATCGACAGACGGAGATCAATCGAAGTTTATTAGTACTGTAGGAGAGTATGTTAATAAATCTAACTACGTAAGAGTAGCATCAGTAATTAGACCAACATTAGACTACTTAGCTAACGATGGAGTAACTATAAACTCAGATCAACAAGGAGTAACTTACTCAGCTTCACTTCCACTAGCACAATCTGGTTCTTTCTCAGGAGCAACAGGAGATTTATTTTCATCAACTTCGCCAGCTAAATTCTTCGATAAAATAAACGCAACCAATACACAGGGTTTAACACCTGGATGTTACTCAGACGTTATATCAGTATTAGAAAATAGTGACGATTATGTATTTAACATCATCTCAGCACCAGGATTAGCTTATAAATTAACAGGTCATACAACACCTATAGACAGTATTATATCTTTAGCAGAAACTAGAGGAGACTGTATAGCAGTAGTAGACTTAGTAGAATACGGTGTAACAGGGGAAACAGCAGTAACAGGACAAGCAGCAGGACTTAACAGTTCTTACGCAGCTTCTTACTGGCCATGGTTACAGACTCAATCTGCAACAGGTAGAAACGAATGGATTCCAGCATCAGTTGTTATTCCAGGAGTATATGCTTTCACAGATAACAGTTCAGCACCTTGGTTTGCACCAGCAGGATTAGTAAGAGGAGGAATTACAGGAGTAATACAAGCTCAAAAGAGATTAACAAGAACTCAAAGAGATACATTATACTCTAAGAAAGTAAATCCAATCGCTTCTTTCCCAGGACAAGGAATATCAGTATTCGGTCAGAAGACATTACAAACTAAAGCATCAGCATTAGATAGAGTAAATGTAAGAAGATTGTTAATTGAGTTGAAAAAGTTTATTGGAGACGAATCAAGAAATTTAGTATTCGAACAAAATACATTAACAACTAGAAACAGATTCTTAGCTAGAGTAAATCCTTACTTAGAGTCAGTAGTACAAAGACAGGGTCTATATGCTTACAGAGTAGTAATGGACGACACAAACAACACTGCAGACGTAGTAGATAGAAATCAATTAATAGGTCAAATCTTTATTCAACCAGCCAAAACTGCTGAATTCGTAGTACTAGACTTTACAATTGAGCCATCTGGAGCAACTTTTGCAGGATAAATTTAAATTAAGATATTTATAATAAACAATAAATAAAATGGCAGTATTAGATCCAAACGAAATTATGTTTAGAGCCTTCGAACCGAAGGTACAGAATAGATTCATCATGTATATGGACAACATTCCATCATTCATGATAAAAACAGTATCAGCTCCTTCGTTTGAAGATGGAGAAGTTGTACTAGACCACATTAACTCCTATCGTAAGATTAGAGGGAAGAGAATGTGGAATGATATGGACATGACATTATATGATCCAATAACACCTTCCGGAGCTCAAGCAGTAATGGAATGGGCAAGACTATCTTACGAATCAGTAACAGGTCGTGCAGGATATTCAGACTTCTACAAAAAAGACTTAACACTTAACGTTTTAGGTCCAGTAGGAGATGTAGTATCAGAATGGATTATTAAAGGTGCATTTATTAAAACTATGTCACAAGGAGACTTTGATTGGTCAGCACCAGATGCAGTTGAATTATCAATGACTGTAGCAATGGATTATTGCGTACTTAATTACTAATACAAGCCTTAATATAAATAAAAGCTCGATTAATTTCGGGCTTTTGTTGTTTTAAAAAAGTATTCTTCGTATATTTATATTAAGAACTAGTTTTAATTAATAAAATTTATGGAACAAACACAAAAATTCCCAACGGAGATAGTAGATCTACCTTCAATGGGAAAACTCTACCCAAAAGAATCCCCACTATCCAGCGGTACTATCGAAATGAAGTACATGACTGCTAAAGAAGAGGATATTTTAACTAACCAAAACTATATAGAAAAAGGTATAGTAATTGATAAACTACTTAAAGCACTTATTGTAGATAAGACAATAAATTACAATGAGCTGTTAACTGGAGATAAGAATGCTCTGTTAATAGCAGCACGTATTTTAGGTTACGGTAAGGACTATGAGTTTAATTATAGCGGTGAAGTAGAAAAAGTTGATTTATCTCTACTGGATAATAGAAAATTACATACCGATATCGAAAAAGCAACTGAAAATGCTTTTAACTATACCCTACCTACAACAGGACACGTGATTACCTTCAAGTTACTATCACACGGTGATGAATCAGCAATTGACCAAGAAGTGAAAGGACTTAAGAAAATCAACAAAGAATCATCAGCTGAATTATCTACTAGGTTAAAACATATGATTACAGCTGTAAATGGAGAAACAGAGAAAAAAACTGTTAGATCCTTCGTTGATAATCAATTCCTAGCAAGAGACTCAAGAGCGTTTAGAAAGTACCTTAGAGACTTTCAACCAGATGTAGACATGACATTCTACCCAGAGAATGGTCCAGAAGGGGGGATAGATATCCCAATTGGGGTTAATTTTCTTTGGCCTGACGCCGTCGTATAGACTATCAGTATTTACACAAATACATGAAATAGTTTTTAACGGTAAAGGAGGTTATGACTACGATACTGTCTACGAGATGCCTATCTGGCTCAGAAATTTTACTTTCCAGAAAATGCAAGAGTACTACGAAAAAGAAAAAGAACAATACGATAAAGCAAATAAGAAATCCCAGACATTAAAAGGTGGAAAAATTAAGAAACCATCCTATAGCACAAAGGCTCGTAAATAATGCGGGCCTTAACTATTTATAATAAACTCAATATATAAATGGCTAACGATGGTAATCTAAATCCTGATCCTAGTGAATTCAATAGGCAAAGGGAAGAAATAAAAAAATTAACCGACCAGTATAATAAATATGCTAGAGCGGAAGCTGCGGATAATGCAGCTAGTCTGGATTATGCTCGTACTTTAAATACAGAGTTAAAAGATACGTTAGGTATAAAACAAAGACTGAGTGAACAAGATAAAGCTTTAAGAAATCTTGGTAATGAAGTAGTAAAAGCCGCACAGCAAAATGTAGTAGAATTAGGTAATGCAGGCAAAATTACTCGTGAAATTGCAAAAGCTCAATCTCTACAAAATAAATTAGCAACTGAAATTACCTCCATTGCTGGGGTTTTAAGTGATAAGCAAACAGAGTATGCTCAAACTCTTGCTGATACTTACAGTACACAACAGGATATAGCCTCAGAAATACAAAAAGCTCAAACTGCTCAAGAGCAGCAAAAATCAATAGTAGCTGATCTTGAAAGTAAAGCTAAATCAATCGGAGTACTAACCCTGGAAGAATCTAAAAGGATTAATGAGCAGCTTGTTGATCAAAGAAACATACTAGATACCCTTGATAGAGAAGTTAAGAAAAAACAAGAAGCAAGTGCTGTAGGAGATAGTTTAATTAAACAACTAACTGAGGAACTAGGTTTAGAAGGTAAAATTGATGCAAAAACAGCTCAAAAATTAGCAGCTTTACTTGCTATGAAAAAAGCTCATCAAGATAATGTAAATAACTTACAGGAAGAAGAGCAAATTCAACGTAAAATAGAAGATAGAATGGGTGTTACCGGTGCTTTAGTGAAAGGTACTGGAGCACTTATGGAAAGGCTCGGTATGAGATCTGGTATTTTCCAACAAGCTATGACCGATGCTCAATCCGAAATGGAAAGACTTGCTGAGGAATCTGAACGTGTCGATGATGTTACAGGTGAAATAGTAAATGACGCTTCTAAGTTAGAAATTATGTTAGCAGGTTTAGGTAAGTTAAGTTCTGGATTTGGTAAAGCTCTATTCGATCCACTAACTATTATAACAGCCATAGTAAGTAAGGCATTTGAACTTAATTCTGCTTCTACTAAATTGCAACAGCTAACCGGACAAAATGCCGGAGTACAGGCAGCTCACAATAGTAGTCTAGCATCAGGTGCTCAAGTTATGACCTTAATGGCAGATATGACAGAAAGAACAGGTATTGCAGCATCAGCAATGTTTTCTTCTGAAGACCTAGGTAGATTAGCAGAAGCACAGAATCTATTAGGACTTTCTTCCGAACAGGCATCTAACTTAGGTATGTACTCGAAAGCATCAGGTACATCTATACAAGGGTATAAAGAAGAACTAGTTTCAAGTGTTAATGAATTTAATGCTATGAATGACTCTGCAGTCGCTCATGGAGTTGTTATGAAAGATGTATTAGATGCATCTGCAGACATTTCAATGTCGTTAGGAGGCAATCCTAAAAAAATAGCAGCTGCAGCCTCTGCAGCAAGGAAATTAGGTTTAGATTTAGCTAAGATTAACCAAATAGCTGATGGTTTATTGGATTTTGAATCATCTATTGAAAATGAATTAGAAGCACAGTTACTAACCGGTAAAAGTATAAATTTATCTAAAGCTAGAGAATTAGCATTAAATAATGACCTAGAAGGAGTTGCGAAAGAACTAGAGAAAAACGGAGCATCTGCAGCAGAATTTGCTAATATGAACCGTATACAACAAGAATCTATGGCCAAAGCCATGGGAATGTCCAGAGAGGAGATGGGTAAGATGCTCGTCAATCAAAAAGGTATGAACAACCTTACTGATGAACAGAGAGCTAAGATGAGAGGAGTAACCCTAGATCAATTAGAGCAGATGGAAGCATCTGAATCTCTTAAATTAGCTTTCTCTAAGATTGCAGAACCACTTGCCAGTATATTGAATACTTTAGCTCCTATCGTTACAATGATCGCAAAAGCAGTATCTTTTGTAGCTCCATTTGCGCCTTATCTACTAGCAGCTTATGGAGCAAGTAAGTTACTAGCAGGAGGTTTTGTTAATATAGCAGCTAGTGCAGGAAACCTAGGAAAAAGCTTAATGGATAAAGGCAAAGGAGTAATGGGTTTCTTTACTAATTTTAAATCTAACATGTCGTCAGTAAAAGGTGGAATTAAAGATTTTGCAAATGTTGCTAGAGGAGCTTTAACCGGGAAAGTGAAATCAAAAGCAGGAGATCTATTCAGTGTTTTATCTCCTCAAGGAAAAATGATACTATCTAAAGGAGGAACAAGACTTAATCCTTTAGATAAACTGAAAGAAAAAGCAACAGAAGATACTAAAAAATTAGCTGACTCAACTAAAGGAACAAAACCTGGAGCAGGAGAAGGACCAAAAGGATTTTTAAAAGGATTGGGAGATGGTTTAGCTTCTATTGGTAAACAGGTTGGTGATGTAATAAAAGGAGCACTAGCTTTAGGAGTAGCAGGATTAGCACTTGGAGGGTCATTCGCACTTGCATTAAGAATGGTGAAGGATGTAGATCCTGTTCAAATGATAGCATTTGCAGGAGCAATATCAATGTTTGGACTTACATTAGCACTACTAGGTAAAGTAGGTAAAGATGTAATAAAAGGAGCACTCGCATTAGGAATACTAGGTGTTGGATTAATACCAGCAGCATATGCGTTTAGCTTACTTGCAGGAGTAGATGCAGGTTCAATGTTTGCATTTGCAGGAGCTTTATCTCTTTTGGGATTAGCAGCAGCAGGATTAGGGTTTTTATTTCCTTATATAGCAATGGGTGCAGGAGCACTTGCTTTACTCGGAGCAGCATTAATACCTGCAGCTTATGGGTTCTCACTCATACAGGGACTAAATATGGACACTATATTAGGTTTTGCTAAAGGTGTGGGAGTTCTAGCAGCTACAACAGCAGCACTTGGACTTGTAGCACCGTTAATTATGTACGGATCATTAGCCCTAGCAGCACTAGGACTTGCTCTGATCCCGCTAAGTTATGGATTTGCAGCTTTAGGAGAAACTCCTATAGAATCAATCGTAGGTAAACTACAGGGATTAGCTGCAATAGCACCACAATTACTGTTGGTAGGAGCAGGATTGATGGGAATTGCAGCAGGATTGGGAATGATAGCAATATCAGGAATCGCAGCAATCCCGGCATTAGCTGCTTTATCAGCTTTTGCTTTAGTAGCTTCTCCATTAGCAGCCCTAGGAGGACTATTCGGAGACGGAGGAGGAGAAGAAGATAACTCAATGGCGGAAATATCATCCAAATTAGATACTCTTATATCTGTAGTATCAGCAGGAGGGAATGTATACCTTGATGGCGATAAAGTAGGAGAGGCACAGGTATTAGGTACATATAAACTTTCTTAACTTCTATTTATAATATAATAAATTAAAATTAATAATTATGGCTAACGGAATAATAAACAATCAACTACCTAATTCAACATTAGGACTTAAAGGAGTAACACCACCTCAAAGAAACGGGGCAAAAGGAAAATCTACTCTACATTANNCAATCATCGTTAAATAATATACCGGCGATCGAACAAAGTCCTTCAGGATTAGACCTAGACGGAGTAACACCGGATAAATATTCAGATAACCCTCCAGCATAAGCTTATGCCAATTATAAGGAACCTTAAGAAAGACTTTGAAGAAGGTCGTATGGATAATTTACGTTCTATATCTTTTAAAGATACAGGGACAGAGGCTCCTTATGTGACAAAGCCTATAGGAAGTAAATCTGACCAGGTTACAAAAAGGATTGATGACCTTGCCCGTATGGGAAAAATGCTTCTAGATAGACCAGGTCTGGAACATCTAGCAAAAGAAGGTATATTAAAGCAAGGAGAAATAACAGATAAGTTAAGAAGGAACGAAAAGTATAAAAACGGTACCGATGTAGGTAATTTTCTTAGGAGAGCTACAGGTACCTTAGAACACCTTCTATTAGTAACAGGCTCTACACTAGCTCAGGTACCGGTAAACGGAACTGGAACACACTTTGTCAGAGGTTTTAAGAGAGATACCTATCTTCAAGAATCTGCGGGATTTAAGACCCCTGTTGACGGTTCAACTTACTCTATAGAAGGAGCAAGAATTCCGATGACTGAAGTTAATTCGGAGTCTAAACTACCTACTAAAAATACAACCGCTGTGCCGGGTGATTTAGGTAAATTAAACATAGGCACCGAAGGAGATTTAAAACCAAGTTACGGAGAAGAGGGAACTATAAAACCTAAGTACTCAGCTTTATCTACATTTACAGATACTACAACAGAGTTAAATGTAGAAAAATCATCTACCGGTACCGGAATTAATATTCAAACAGAACGTTCTGAAGATACTACAGTAGCAAAAGAAACTTTAGGAATTTCAAATGAAAGTAGAGAAGGTACAATAGGATCTACTTTTGTAAGAAAAAACAAATACAGTTCTACAAACTCTACAGAATTTCTAGGATCTAATTCTGAAAAAAATAATTTATTAGCTCAAAGAGGCTACCCAATTAATCCTGGTAGTTCAGTTGGTGACGTTACCATTAATGGCGTAACTACAGAAGATTTATTTATTCCATCATCTTTTACTACAGCAGTATCGGGTAGTTTTGGAGTAGATAATAAAGACGTAGATTTTAATATTTCAAATTTAGACCAAAAATTTGCAACTGTATTTGAAATAGGAGATACAAAGACAAAGTTAACTACCCCTGAAAATATTACGGCTGCATCATCTGAAATTAAGGTGATACCTTTAAAAAAAGAAGGTAAGGAGACGACTAGTCAAATATACCTAAGCCAACCAAATGATTTTGATCGTGGGGATATAACAGAATTAAATCCTAAAACTGAGAATAGGTACACTGAAGGAAGTACATTCACAAATAGTGGCACTCTTACCAACGTTAATAATGTACAAACAGGAGCAAGCATACCTAAACCAGAAGGACTAAATAAAAATACAACTGCATCTCCAAAAACTTTTGGTGTACTAAATAAAGACATAGAAGGAGATATATCGGAACAAATAGTAACTTCTAGTTACAGTTCTGATAATGTTTACACCGGTACTAATACAGTTGACAATATAAACAATATTCGTAACGGTAGCGCTACTAATAACCCTACAGAAACAAGTAAACAGACAACAGCAGCAAAAGAGCAATTTGGTATAACAAATACCGGGATAGAAGGAGATACAACTTCACTGTTAAATAAAGAGGTGACTAAGTTTGAAGTAGGAGACAAAAAATCAAAATTAGATACACAAGGTAATATACTAGCAGCTCAACCTTTAACAACCGGTAGTATAATTAACATACCTTTAACTGATTCTCCTATTCCGGATGATTTTGTAGACGGTCAAATGTCTAGAGAAATATACAGCTCAGAGAGTACATATACAGGGGAAAAGGCTGAAGATCATATAAGTATACTTAAACACGGAGACGGTATAACAGCAGGAATAGCCAATAGAGATAACCTCAACGATGATACAGTAGCAGGATCATCACAATCTATACCGGGTAGATTAGATACAGAATCAGCTACATATAATCAAATTATTTCATCAACTAAGGTAGAAGACTTTAGGAAGAAAGATGTATTTGGAGGTGGTATAAGAAATACGTACTCTTTCGATTATAATGATGAAACTATTAATAAGGAAAAAAGAGTAGGTTTAGGTAACCCTGGTAAAAAATCAAGACTTAGAACATCTTATACAGTTGATGACCCCGATACAGTAGATAAAATAAATAAGTTAGACGTAAGTAAGGAACCTCTTGATGGTATAAAAGAAAACAGAGACTTAATTCAATTGGAATTTCAAGTAATTACACCAGAGGAAACATACTACCTTGCTTTTAGAGCATTTCTTGAAACATTCGACGATAGTTTTAATGCTTCGTGGAATTCTAGCAAATATTTAGGAAGAGCAGATAGCTTCTATACATACAACGGATTTGAAAGATCTATTAATATAGGATTTAAAATAGCAGCACAATCAAGAGAGGAGATGAAACCTCTTTATAGAAAAGCAGCTACTTTAGCTTCTGTAACTGCACCTTCATATGGTACAGGAGGTAGATTTATGAGAGGTAATATAGCTAAAGTAACTGTAGGAGATTATATCTATGAACAGCCAGGCATAATCGAATCAGTCCAGTATTCGTGGCAAAAAGACTACCCTTGGGAAATATCTTTTCAAAACCCCGAAAAAGAAGGAAGTAAAGATCAGATACTACCACATGTTTTAGATGTAACTATATCATTCAAAGTAATACATGATTTTCTTCCTGAAACAGGAGTGACGCCGTTCATTACAAATCACAATCCTATAAAAGGTAATAAAGAAACCTATATACCATTAGTGGATAGGGAATTTATTATACCGGAAACAAGAGCAGAAAAAAGAGAAAGACTAGCAAAAGAAGAAGCAGCAAAAAAAGAAGCAGCAGCTAAAGCTAAAATAGCAGCAGATAATAAAGAATTCAGAGAAAAAGGACTAGTAGGACCTCTACTTGAAGATCCAGTAACTCCTGTAGAAACAGTTCCACCACCAGGAATTGGCATATAATTAAAAAAAAATTCGTATATTAGAGTATGGGTAGAAGATTTAAGAAAATACCAGTAAGTTATACAGCAGCCGGAACAGGGTATAAAAGAAACGTTATATATCCGGATATTCCTTTGAACGAAAACGATGTGTATGTACTTTCCCAGTATGGAGATAGGTACGATTCTCTAGCTTTAGAATTTTATAAAGATTCTGAACTATGGTGGATTATATCATCTGCTAATAACTACCAAAAAGGTTCGTTAAACATAACACCAGGAGTACAGTTAAGAATACCAGCAGATAAAACAGCAGCAATACAGTTATACGAAGAAGTTAATAAAAATAGATAATGTCTAAAAAAGGAAAAGATAAGCCTCAAGGCCAACCTCAAGATGTTATAGGGGGAGGTATAGATAACAGTGTAGTAGAGCAACTCATTGCTCGAGAGACGCTAGTATCTTCTACAAAGAAGGATAATAAACACCTATTGTTTTTTAATAGTAACGGTGCCTGGGCAAGAATTGTATCTAGTATTAACACAATAACTAAAGAAGAGAGTGAGTCACTAGCAACAGGAAAAAAAACAATTAACGACGTAGTAGGAAATAAAAACTTAGCTTATAACAACGTCATTATGGGCGGTACTGTTAAACAAGCTACTGCTAGTAAACCAACCTCGATTGGAGGAGGAATTAATCATTCCAAACACAACCCAGTAAATATAGACATGGACGGGTACGTTACTAGCGGGGATATTAAAGATAGTGCGTACCATAATTACGAAAGCTTAGGACATAGACCAACACCAGGTATAAACTCAGTCTCCGTTAAATCTAAAGGTACTTACGGTAGTTTAAGAGAAGCAGAAGTAAACGTAACTGTTTGGACATTAGAAGACTTAGAGATGATGCAAGCTCTTTACCTCCGTCCCGGCTTTACTATACTACTAGAATGGGGACATTCACTTCAATTAGATAGTAAGTCTGGAGAAATAGTAAAAGATATTCAATATTATAGAAAGTTTTTAAGAAATAAAGTACCAAAAAAAACTATACAGAATGATTTAAAAGAACTTACTTTTGATTCAAGTTATAATTACGATTCTATGTCAGGGTATATTTCAAATTTCAACTGGTCATTCAGAGAAGACGGAGGGTACGACTGCATGATTAAAATTATATCTTCGGGTACAGTTTTGGAGTCAATAGCTGTTACATTTGATACATCAAATGTATATCCTGCTAATCAATTAGAAAGTTGGAAAGAAGATAAAGGTAAAAAAGAAAGAAGGTCAATTTACCACAAGCTTTTTGTAGAACTAGAGCACCTAGTAGGGAACCCAGATTCTAAGATACTAGAAATAAGACAAAATACAGCTGAATTCAGATCATCTGTACAAGATGTTGCAACAGCAGCAGGAGTAGCGTTAGTAACTGGGAATACAGATTTATTAGTCTCTGCATCAAGCCAAGCAGCAGAAAATTTTGGTGAAATATTTACAGGAGATGATGAAGACGCATTAGACGACTTAAAAAACGTTCAAACAACTACAGGAAGGGCTCTACTACAGGATCCAACATTTAAAGCAAGGTATGATGAGGTTATTAAGGGAGGAAGTATGAAGCACGGTGGTTCAACATACACCTGGACTAGTAAAAAACCTTTATCTCAATATAACGAAGAAAAAGTTGTACCTTACCTAACTAGAAAGTTTGGCAAATACGGACTTAAGTTTACACAAACAGGGTTTGGAACTAATATGGTAAAGATAACAGTTAAAGGAGATGCATCCAGAACACAGGATTTTGACTTAAATACCTATACAGCCCAAGGTTCTAGAAAAGAGACTTACGATATTATGGACTTTATAGTTGAAAATGGTAAATTACCCGGTAATTAGAAATATATGGCTAGTAAATACACAGTACAATCATACCAATATTTAGATACAACGCCTAAAGCAGGCCAAAAGATACCTTCTGGGCAAAAGCCAAACGCACTGTATATAGCTAACTACCTTAAATCGCAAGGATATACTAAAGCAGGTACGCAAGCTGTGTTAGCTAACATTAAAAAAGAAAGTTACTTTAAACCAGCTATAGTCGAACAGGGTGTTGGAGGAAATAGCGAAATAGGGGGTAAAGGAGGTATAGGTTTAATTCAATGGACTGGACAGAAAAATAAAAAAGGCAGGCTCCGAAGACGTGGGAAAATAGAAAAAGCAGCAGGATATAGCAAAGCAACAAGAGATAGCCTGGAGTTTCAAACTAAATACTTAGTATCTGAGGCTAAAGGTAAGGACATTGCTAAAGTACTAAAGTCTACTCAAGACCCAGTAGAAGGTACTTTAGAATTACTTTATCTAGATATCAGATCTCAGTCAGCTATTAATGTCAAAAAAGCTATTAAAGAAGGTGTTGAACCATCAAGTAAAGATATAGAAAGAGTACAAAGAAGAGTTGATGCAACATGGGCAGTTCAGAGTATAGTTGATGAAGTTTACGGAGGAACAATTGAAGACTACCCTACCGGGAATACTCCTACAGAAACTGGAACTGGTAATAGTGCTAATACCCCTACTAACACTACAACTTCATCAAACCCGGATGGAGTTAATAATATTAGTAATGCAAAACAAAGTTTAAAGACTCCTAAAGCCAACGATCAACTACCAATTTACACTAGAGACAGCTTTACTAGAGAACAAGCACAACATTTAAAAAAGACACTTAACGGGTTTCTAGCATTTAGATTAGAATCAATAGAAGAGAAAGATACAGGTACTTTTGATAATGATGATTTAAATGAATACTGGTTACCACTATATGTAGTCCTTGACGTATATAACCAATACGTTAGCTTAATAGATGCAACAGCAGAACCTGAAAAAGGTACTAACACTCCAGGCCGTAAATTAACAGAATTTTATACCGGATACCAAGATAAAGACGATACAAAGCAACTCTACGAAAAAGAATGTAAATTCCTTACTAATGATTTACATTTTTCTGTAGATCCAATGGTATGTGTATTGCCAAGACCGGTAGATAATCAAGTAATATACGATTCTAAGAAACAGGTAGTACCTTGGACGGATAACTGGGTGTTCCCTGATAAACAATCTTATGCACCTGGACTACTCTATAAAAACGGCTTTCATAAAAACGTGAAAGAAGCACTAGAAAGAGGATTAATGAGAGGGGAAACAGACGATATTCTAAATATACTTATTTCCTGTCAGCTACTACAAGCAGAGTTAGATAAAATTGTAAAAAGCAATAAAGACTCAGACCAGAACGAAGGTAATGATATGGTTTCATTTGTAAAGATTATTCTTAAAGCAATGAACGAAGCACTGGGAGGAATAAACGATTTTGAAACTATATTCGATGAACAAGATGATATGTTCTATATAGTAGATAGAAAAGTAACTCCTGCACTACGTAGTATACTTCCTACCATAAGCCTATCAGGAGTTAGATCCACTATTACTAACCTCAATATATCTAGTAAGATTAGCTCTAAAATAGGTAGTATGATATCTATTGCAGCACAAGGAACAGGGGGACACACTAAAGATAATATAGCACCTTTGCTAGAATGGAATAGAGGTCTACTAGACAGGCACATAATTCACAAAGCACAAAAAAATACAGACGAAAACGGTCAAGTAAAAGAAAATAGAGAAACCCCTGAAGATGAAAGGTTGAAGAAGTGGACTTTGGCTTACTTTGACTACTGGGAGGAACTTAATGGAAATTCTGGATTTTGGGCTGATAATGGAGATTACGATAGAAAAGCAGTTGCTAATATTAAAGGTTACCACAAAGAATGGTGTCAAAAATGGGTAGTTGAAAAAAGAAGTAAATCAGAAGATAATCCCCTCCCAGCACCTGGAGTTATTCCAGTAGAACTTTCGTTTACTACAATGGGTATTGGTGGATTAAAAATAGGTCAAGCATTTTTAGTAGAAGAAGGTATACTTCCTTTCCAATACTCAGAAAATTTCGGATTTATTATAACAGGATTATCACATAATATTGCAGATGGCAAATGGACTACTGATGTTAAAACACAGTTCTATTCAACTCGACCACCAACACCGGAAGAAATAGCATTTTTTAACGAAAAACATAGTACCGAATCAGCACCATATAGAAATAACCCTTCATCTAACCCAGCATCAGGTGGAAGTTCCGGTAGCGTTACTACCGCTGGGGCAGTGTTAGGAGAACAAGGTGAAATTGTAGTTGCAGATGGGGAAGATCCAGCACCACTTATTAACCCAAATAAACTCGGTGCAGTAAAACCTTACTCTTCAAAAGCAATGGCACCAGTTCTTGCAAGTAGACCAGCAGTTAAAACATGGGGGAGTAGGGCAAGGAATTACGGCAAAGCAGATGTTTTAAAAGGAGCAGCCGACGGACTATTTGCCCCTATCGGTGGACCAGGCACACCAGGAGCTGATTGGTCATCAGGAGCTTCATCTAACGTAAACGGGTCGTACTATCTTGAAACAAAAGCAGCCTCTCAATTTGTAGCATGGTATAACGAAATGGTAACAGCAGGAATAAAGTTTAGAGTATCATCTGCACTAAGATTTGGAGGTAACGTTGGAGGAGGAGTTCACGGATACGGTATCGCAGTAGATTTTGCAAATCTTTACCGTTTAGTAAATGGTATATATAAGGCAGAGGACGGAGGACCTAAAATAAATTTAAACGCAAGAATAACACAACCAGTATGGAAACAGATGGCTGTAATAGGAGCTAAATACGGATGGTATAATCCTTGGAGGTTATCCGATGTTAGAGGTATGGATGAATTATGGCATTTTGAATACTACGGACCAGCATAAAACTAAAAACAAATGTACCTACCTAAATCACAATATAAGCTTACTAAAGTTAAAGACATTCCTAACGTAAAGGATGTAGTTGACCGTCTAGGAAATTTTATTAACTCTAATAAGGAAGTAATATTAACTTCTTTTGGAACTATGTTCGATAAAGCAGGTATAGATTTTGACAAAGGAGATTTTTCGAAAGCTTTAGAGTTATTTCCATCTGGAGATCCGGAGGATTCGGAATCACAACAACAATCCGGATATGAATTCGATAAAGATAATCCAGAATTAAACTCTTCAGGAAAAACATTCTCATTAAAACTACCGCCAACTACAGCTGATGTGAAGAAAGGAATAATGCAACGGTGTTTTTATTATAATAAATGTACAGGAAAAGCATCAGAGATTTCCAAAGTCCAGCTTAAGAATTTAGCGATTAATAAGGACAAATGTACTGAATTAGCTATAGCCGATTGGTACATTAAGGGTTCGGCTAAAGATAGAACAGTTAATGGGTATTTTCTAGAAGGTTTAGAAACTGTAAACAGTAAGACTATACAGGAAATTAAAAAAACTATTCCGGTAATAGAAGCACTAATAAAAAGTCCTCTAGAGTACGTAGAAGATACCTTTATCCCTTCATCTACAGAATATAAACCACAAATAAAAGATATTGTTATACCTTCTCCAGGAAAAGAGTTGTAGATACGAAATATTTTCGTATATTATAATAAAGGTTACAAACAAGTGTTTTATATATTAGAATCAAAAGATCAAATCGACTGGTTAGAAAACCAAACTAATTCTCCTCTATATGTAGATGTAGTTAGTACAAATTTCTATTACCATTCTAAATTAACTTCAACAGTAGGGGTTTATATTAGAGTAGTAGGAGATAAGCAAGGGTACTTCATTCCTATTTCTCATGACGATGGATTGAATGTAGATAAAGAACGTATCTGCAACATTCTTAAAAAAGCACAAACACTTTATACATTAAATAAGAAAACACTTCTATATTACTTTAATCTACAGAGAGCTATAGATATATCTCTAGTTTATTCTATGAGTAATTATAAAAGATTAGAATACTCTATAACAAATACAACTATAGACTGGTACTACCGTACTCATAGTGAAAATCCAAACATAAATAGAATAATTCCTATAGTTAAACTCTACGAGAGATGTGAGAATATATTCAATCAGATAGAGCAGCATCTAGAATTACCAATACCGGATGGATTTGACTTCTATAATAATATGACTACAAATGTATTTTACTTATTAGAACAGAACGGTGTAGGGATAGTATATGATGGATTTAACGAGTTATTTAAACCCAAGAACCCACTCTATAATACAGAAAACAATACAGTCTATACCGAATATAACCTGTATAATAGTACATCTAGGCCTACAAATACATTTAACTCTGTAAACTTTGCTGCAATACCTAAGACTCCTGAACATAGACAATGTTTTAAACCTCAGAATGACTTCTTTGTAGAGTTTGACTTTGACGGATATCACTTAAGACTACTAGCAGAACAGTTAGATTACTCGTTGACTAATGAATCGGCTCATAAACAGTTAGCTAAACAGTATTTCGGTAAGCAAGATATATCTGAAGAAGAATACAATAGAGCAAAACAGATTAATTTTCATGCTATCTACGGGAAGATACCAGAAGAGCATAAAAATCTTAAAATATTTAAAGAAGTACAGGAGTATATAGATGCTATGTGGAAGAGTTATACAGAAGCAGGGTATGTTTGGAACCCAC
>ENA-UZXB01017496-UZXB01017496.1-metagenome-genome-assembly--contig:-Day-2-1m-contig-17496_pt1 | contig 16757 bp, 15 predicted proteins | sample MGYA00260339_ERZ794899 | MGnify/ENA metagenome assembly ERZ794899 | reverse complement strand
ATGGATGATAAAAATCAAAATTTCAGATGCAAGCGAGGTAGATGATTTGATGGACGCAAGTTCATATAAAGAACTTACAGGAAACTAGAAACATCAATGATTGTTCAGAGAGCACAAATCCCCGCGGTGCTTTGGACTTTTGTTATAGCTTCCTCTTGTTTGGCACCAGCATTTAGTTTTTCTCAGTTCTCCTTTGACCAATTCATTGGGGTAGATAAGGTATTGCATCTTACCCTATATTTTGGATTCTTTATTTTATGGTTCTTATCGTCAGATAACCGGAATATCATCCCTAAAAAGAGGAATCTCTTGCTTGTGAGCATCTTATTTGGAGTATTAATAGAGGTGTTACAGAAGCATATGGGCCTAGGAAGGAGTTATGATATAGCAGATATTGCAGCAAACATTGTAGGCTCACTTATCGGCTGGTTTTCCGCACAGTTTGTAAAGGATAAATTACCGTTAATAAAAAAGTATTTACCTTTTGTATCTAAACTGTATAGATGAATAAATAATTAGTTAATTTTGAAATCAACATCATGGAAGTAAAAAAGTATTCAAAACCCGAACTCAAGAACAAAAGAATTGATTTCTTTCTTGTGGGTCTTTTACTAGCTATGCTTGTCGTTTTTGGTGCGTTTTCGTATACAGTATACGAAAAGAAGGTTGCAAAACTGGAAAACGTTATCATTGATGAAGATCTGGTAGTAATGGAAAACACGGTCCAAGAAAAGAAACCACCACCACCTCCTCCTCCACCAGAACTTGAAGTAGTAGAGGATGATGAAGAAATTGAAGAAGAGCAACCTGAATTTGAGGAAACTGAGATAGATCAGGATACCGAAATGGAGGAATATGAGCAGGAAGAGGAAGAAGAACCTGAAGAGACCAATGAAGTATTTGAAATCTTTGATGTATCTGAAAAAGCAACATTCCCAGGCGGCGAAGAAGGTCTTCAGAGATATCTCGCAGAGAATACAACTTTCCCAACTATGGCTTTGGAAAATGACCAACAAGGAACTGTGAATGTAATGTTCGTAGTGGACAAAAGAGGTAATGTCAAAAACATCCAAATATTAGGAGCTAAAAAAGGTTTCGGTTTGGAAGAAGAAGCGATCCGAGTTATCAAATCTACATCTGGAATGTGGAAGCCAGCAAAGCAGCGTGATAAAGCAGTAAATATGAGATTTAGAATACCGGTTAAATTCCAGATATTTTAAATTAACCTCAAAAATATGAATCTTAAAAGCCCAATATATATTGGGCTTTTTTTTTGCTTTTTTAGTCAGGTTTAATAACCAAAGGGATTCTTTTAATTTTCAACGATAATTCTCTAAATTTATCTGCGGAGATTGTCTCCAAATTATAAATCAAAACAACACAAAAACAAATTTTAACAATGTCAAAATTCGAAGAAAAAGTAAGCTCTCTAGCAGGAGAAATGAAAAAATTAGGTCTAGCTTGTGACAACGCTCTTTTAGAAAAAGTAGCTAAAGGTTTAGGTCCAGCATTATATAACCAAGATACGAGCACAGTGTCTTGTTCAGATCAGTCGGAATTAGATACTGTTAGGAATAACTTCTTGATTAAAAAGTACGGTTTAGCTAATAGCGACAACTTAGATACCGCTATCACAGCAGTATGTGAAAAAATGGGATCTTCTAACAGAAACAAGTATAGAGCAATTTTCTATTACCTATTGGTAGAAGATTTAGGTCTTGCTGGAAATTACTAGTCAGTTATCCATAATCAAATAAAAAAGGTCAATCGAGTGTCGATTGACCTTTTTTATTCTCTGTAGTTTTCTAAAGAACAACTTTAAAAATTTAAACTCCATTCATTCTTACCTGATTTTCTCATCTTGAATAACTTATAATGTATCAAACTAGTCCAGCTTGTAAACGGCGTAATTTAAGTCCTTATAAAGAATGCCATCTGTTTTAGGTGATGCCCCATAATGTAGGTCCCAGATTAAGTATGACCCTCCTAAATCCTGCAAAGAATCTAAATACCCCGGCTTCAGTAAAGTCTCTGTATATTCTGACCAGCCTCTCCGTTCAGCAAAGAACAACTGCTGAGGAGACCAAGTAGTATTCATAATTACCAAACTGTCTTTGGGGACATATCCTGAAGCAATATCTTTTAGGGTTAACTTATAGCGTTGACTATCCTTGATAAACATGTCGTCTTGTTGGTTAGCGACTGACTCCACGCCGATAAGCAACGTCAATACAACAGCATATTTAGCTTTGATTTGAGAAAGAAAACACCCAGCTATAAACGCCATAACTGGCACAAAAGGCACAACATAGTAACTGTGCTTCGGAAACACGATACCCGTCTTGATAATAAATAAACCAAATATCACCGATATGGAGCTGATTCCAATCAACGTAAACTTTCTAATGTTATTTCTTTTAGATAGATATGCTAAACCTCCCAGACAACAGGCAAAAGCAATAAATGAACTAAATGCTACAAAGTAGAACTTCTCAAGTAGATCAGGAACTACAGTAACAATTTCTTGAATTCCTTCGGAAAAAGAACGAGGAAAAAACAATTCATAACGATATGTAGCGACTAAATACGGAACCCAGTAAAAGTACCACCAAGATACAACTGCACCACTTAAGATACTCACAATTGAAACTGCTACTTTCTTATAAAACTCAATTTGAGGCACGAAAAACATGACTACAAGAACTGCACACAAGCTTACAGCAGGAATCTTACATAAAACTCCAAGTGTTATGAAAATAAAAAAACAGAGTAGACTCCACTTATTACTATTAACTAGATAATTATAGGCGTAGAAGAGACCAATAATGACCAGCGAAACACTAAATGTATCTGGCATAATCTTTCTCGCGAAGCCAAACCATACTGAAAGGGCTAATAGTAATGCAGAAAAAAAAGCAATACGTTCTGTCATTAATCCTTTAATCAACCGAAAAAAGTAAAAGACACCTACAGTGGTAACAGACAAGTTTATAAGTCTTCCATACCAATGGTTGTATCCAAACGTCTTGGCAAAGAGATATATCAAATAGTTGAAAAACGGAAATTCTGATCCTATAATTCCCTCACGAATTCCTCCCATATCTATCCTTGGGTATAATAAGTTAGGTCCATACTCGATAAAATTTCTTGAGATCATAGCTGTCAATGACTGACGCCAACTATGGCTCATCTCAAGTGGAGGATTAGTAATGCCAATAAGTCTCAGCAAGAATAGTATCAACAACCAAAATCGGATATCATACTTGATCTTATCCCAAACGAAATAGTTTCGGAGGCTATTCATCATAGTTAATTCGATCTCGAATACTACCGTCTGCTCGGTGTATGAATACCGCTGAATTTTTGTTTTTTGCTATTCGCTTTGCTCTGCGAATAGCCATAGATTGCTTTCTAAAGGTATCTGTGAGACGTGAGTTTCCCTCTCCTCTAATCGCCCAACCTTTTTCGTGAGGTACTACATGTTGTATGTAGGTCTTGGGGGATGTTCTAATGCCTTGTTCTTTAGCACAATCTTTAAGGAGTTTCTTCAGTAAATCTATCCAAAACTTTGATTCTGTAATCTTCGCCATCTCCATTACGAAAATAGCTTATTCCTCTTAGTCGTATAAAACTCTGTCGACTTTAAAATCAACAAATCGATGATATCTACAAACTAATCTCCTAAGTATTTTGCTATATAAATGATAATGGGTGACCTACTTAAATTTACCAATCGCGGAATCTATTGCGAGCAGGCCAATATTTATATTGATCCATGGAAACCAGTAGACTATGCACTTATAACACATGGCCACGCAGATCACGCCAGATGGGGACACAAGAAATACCTTTGTCATCCACTAACAGCTTCTATAATAAAGCAACGCATCTCAACTGACTTACAGGTACAAACGATAGATTTTGGAGAGAAGATTAACATCAATGGAGTTATTTTTTCTTTTCATCCAGCTGCACACATTATTGGGTCGGCTCAAATCCGTGTAGAGTACAAAGGCGAAATTTGGGTAGTAAGTGGTGACTATAAGACTGAAAATGATGGTCTTTCAGGCGAATTTGAAATCGTGAAATGTCACACATTTATAACGGAAAGTACCTTTGGTCTCCCAGTATATCAATGGAAACCTCAGGCCGAAATTATGACACAAATTAATGAGTGGTGGAATATCAACGCTAATAATAACTGCCCTTCAATCATATATGCCTATTCATTGGGTAAAGCACAACGTATCATCCAACATCTAGATCAAACCATAGGCCCTGTTTTAACCCACGGTTCAGTAGAAAATATAAATGAGCTCTTTCGCAGTCAACGTATTGATATCCCTCCCACTGAAAGAGTGCAAACCGATATAATTCAAAAGACTAACCGTGCTATCATAGTTGCACCGCCGGGAGCTCACAATTCTAATTGGACAAAGAAATTCAAAGGAGTAAAGCACGCTGCAGCAAGTGGCTGGATGACACTACGAGGAGCGAGAAGGAGAAGGTCTGTTGACAAGGGTTTTATCCTGAGTGACCACGCAGATTGGTCAGGACTCAATCAAGTCATCACTGCAACAGGTGCTGACAAAGTCATTGCTACACATGGGTATACCGAAACTTTCGCGAAATGGCTCCAGTCCAAGGGAGTAAATGCAATTACTGAGAAAACTTCTTTTGTGGGAGAATCTGTTGAAGAAGATACGGGGTCATGAAACATTTCAGCACATTATTCAAAACACTAGACGAGACTAATAAAACAACTAAAAAGGTTGATGCATTGGCTTTGTTCTTTGATGAAGCAAATGATCAAGACAAGCTCTGGGCTATAGCACTGCTCTCACACAAACGCCCTAAAAGAATAGTCTCTACAAGTCTGTTAAGAGAATGGGCATCTGAAATCTCAGAAATACCACTCTGGTTATTCGAAGAATGCTACCACGTAGTAGGAGATTTAGCAGAAACCATTGCTCACTTAACACCAAAGACTGGAACCAGTGACAAGTCTCTTTCGGAGTGGATTCACTATCTGGAATCTCTTAGAGGAAAAGAGATTGATGAGGTAAAGTTAGCCATTCAAACTTCTTGGTGTAGTCTTGATGCCACAGAGAGGTTCATTTTCAATAAACTGATAACAGGAGGATTCCGCTTTGGAGTGTCACAGAAACTCATGACTAAGGGACTTGCACAAAGTACCGGTCAAGAGGAAAAAGAGCTAACCCATAAACTGATGGGGAATTGGGACCCTTTTAAAATCAACTATCAAGAGTTGATACACGGAGAGAACAAAGAGTTTGATAATGCAAGACCTTTTCCATTCTTTCTTGCATACCCCATCACTAATTTTGAAAATGAAATAGGTGAGTTGTCACAATGGACAGCAGAATATAAATGGGATGGAATAAGAGGTCAAGTGATTATCCGAAATGGAGAGGTCTCAATTTGGTCACGTGGAGAAGAGCTTGTCACGCCAAAGTTTCCAGAACTTAAAGATATGGCACAATATCTTCCAGACGGTACTGTTTTAGATGGTGAAATAGTTCCTTGGAAAGAAGGTAAAGTATTAGACTTTCAAGTTTTACAAACCAGACTAGGTCGCAAGAACATAAGTAAAAAGCATCTAGAAGATGCCCCTGCCAGATTAATTGCTTATGACATACTTGAATTTGAAGGTAAAGATATACGACCTCTCCCTCAAATAGAACGTAGAAAGAAGCTAGAGCGAGTTGTAAACTATATCCAAGATGAAAGACTAATGCTTTCTGAGCAAGTACATTTTTTAAGCAAAGAAGATCTCACTAAACAAAAAGAAAAGGCTCGTACATTTGGATCTGAAGGCCTGATGCTCAAAAGAAAAAATGGCTCATATGAATTAGGTAGAAAAAAAGGGAATTGGTATAAATGGAAAGTAGATCCATTTACTATAGATGCTGTACTGACTTATGCTATGCGTGGTCACGGAAGACGGGCTAACCTATATACTGATTATACCTTTGGGTTATGGAACGATGGGGAATTAGTCACATTTGCTAAAGCTTACTCTGGACTCACTGATAAAGAATTTCGTAAGGTAGATGCTTTTGTGAAGAAAAATTCGTTGGAAAAATTTGGCCCAGTTAGACGGGTTAAACCTGAATTAGTTTTTGAACTTGCATTTGAAGGTATAGCTCTTTCTAAACGGCACAAATCTGGTGTAGCTGTGCGATTTCCAAGAATGAAACACTGGCGACACGATAAGAAGGCAAATGAAGCCAATACACTTGATGACTTGAAATCAATACTCACATTAGCCAAATCTGATGAATAAGGAACTATTCGAAAGCTATTATAAGGCTAAAGGATGGAAATCAGCACCATTTCAGAAGCAAGTATTTCAAGCCATATCCAAAGGACAGAATGGACTTCTCAATGTGCCCACAGGCTTTGGGAAGACCAATGCTCTACTCGTACCTATAGTGATGGATGGCATGGAACAGTACACGAAGAAGACCAAAATATTTGCTGTTTGGATATCACCTCTCAGAGCCCTGTCAAAAGAAATAGAATCTTCTGCCAAAGATGTTAGTGCATTTTACAACCTAGAGTGGAACATAGCATCTAGAAATGGTGACACTCCAAATGCTGAACGTCAAAAGCAAAACCGGAAACCGCCTCAAATTCTCGTAACTACTCCAGAAAGTCTGCATCTTCTTTTAGCTCAAAAAAAATACAAAGATGTATTCTCAAGTATTGCCTATTTCGTAGTAGATGAATGGCATGAGCTAGTGGGCTCCAAAAGAGGTGTAATGATAGAGCTGGGATTATCTCGCTTAAAATCCTTATCCCCACAGATGAAAATCTGGGGGATATCAGCTACAGTTGGAAACATAGATGAAGCTGAGCGAGTACTGTTTGGTCAAACCAATCACTCACAAAATAGCATAAGGGTTAACACCAATCGCAGAAAGAAGATTAAGATTAAATCACTACTTCCTAAAAAATCAGAAGAATATCCTTGGGCGGGTCATCTGGGAGTTAAAATGGCTCATAAGGTCATCCCTGTGATAGAAAAATATAACTCCACCCTCCTCTTTACCAATACCCGAAATCAAGCAGAGATGTGGTATCAGACATTGATGGAGATTGCGCCTCAATTTGCTGGACAAATGGCCCTTCACCATAGCTCTATAAACAAAGAAATGAGACGTTGGGTAGAAAACGCATTGCACGAAGGCCGACTCAAAGTAGTGGTATGCACTGCTAGTTTAGATTTAGGAGTAGATTTCAGACCAGTGGAAGCCGTCATTCAAGTGGGAGGACCAAAAGGTGTAGCTAGGTTTCTCCAAAGGGCTGGTCGAAGTGGTCATCGGCCAAATGAGACTAGTCAGATATATTTTATGCCTACACATAGTATAGAATTATTAGAAGCATCTGCACTTCGAGAAGCCATAAAAAAAGGTGAGATAGAAAGTAGAAATCCATACATCCGTAGCTTTGATGTACTCGCTCAGTATATGGTCACCTTAGCAGTATCCTCCGGGTTTAAACCGGAAAATCTGCTTTCTGAAATAAGAACCACGCACTGCTTCCAGTCCATATCTGAAGGAGAGTTTTCTTGGCTACTAACCTATATTACAAAAGGTGGTGATGCACTTAAAGGGTATGAGGAATTTAAGAAAGTAGAACTGACAGACGATGGACTTTACAAAGTAAATAGTAAACGTGTGGCTATGCGACATAGACTATCCATTGGCACAATAGTGGGGAATTCTGCTTTACGTGTTAAGTTTTTGAGAGGTGGATTCGTTGGCACTATTGAAGAATACTTTATTTCTAAACTGAAAGAAGGTGATAATTTTTGGTTCTCAGGTAGGAATCTTGAATTTATTAAGGTTAGAGGTAACACCGCTTTAGTAAGACCTTCTAAAAAGAAAAAATCAGGAAAGGTACCTGCTTGGGCAGGTGGTAGAATGCCACTATCTTCAATGCTTGGAGCGGGACTGCGAGAACAACTCAGTCACGTAGCTAATAAAAATTACTACTCACCTGAACTCAAAAGCCTTAAACCTACACTTGATAAACAAGAACAACTAAGTGCTATTCCTACTGAAAATCAGCTTTTGATTGAATCTTTCAAAACCAGAGAAGGTTATCATCTAGTAGTATATCCTTTTGAAGGAAGATTCATACACGAAGCATTAGGCTCTTTACTTGCATATCGCATGTCTTTACTTCTACCAGTATCATTTTCTATTGCCATTAATGATTATGGATTTGAACTACTCAGTGACCAGCCTATTCCTGTAGAAGATGCGTTAGATAATGACTTTTTTACATCCCAAAACCTTTCACAAGATCTTGCCAAGAGTATCAATGCCACCGAGATGGCAAGGAAACAATTCCGAGATATAGCCACTATATCAGGACTCGTATTTAACGGATTCCCAGGCAAGTTTAAAGAAGAGCGACATTTGAAGGCGAACTCACAACTGTTTTTCAATGTTTTTAGAGATTATGATTCTGACAATCTATTCTTGCAACAAGCATACGACGAAGCGTATTATCACCAACTAGAAGAAGTGCGACTAAGAGAAGTTCTAAAGAGAATAGAGTCCTTGGACATACTAGTCACCTATCCTGAACGAGCTACTCCTTTTGCATTTCCCATAATGGTAGATAGACTTCGTACTAAGCTCACTTCTGAGAAATTGGAAGACCGCATTAAGAAGCTGCAAATCCAGTTTGCCCGATGAAAGTAACAATAGCAAAAAACGATTTCATATTGGATCATCGCAGAGTGATGTATGACGTGAAACGAGAAGAGATTATTGTGGCCGATTTGCACGTAGGAAAAAGTGCTCATTTTCGGAAAGCAGGTATTTCTCTTCCAGGTTACAGCTTTGTAAGTGATATCCTTCGCTTTCAGCAAATTATTTATGACTACCAACCAAAAAGTGTTTTGATCTTAGGAGACTTGTTTCATAGTGATAAAAACGAAGAATTTAATGAATGGAATGAGTTGGTGAAGTCATTCCCAGAAATAAAATTTGTCCTCGTCATCGGTAACCACGATTTATGGTCGATGCGGAGTACTGATTTAGAAGGACTAGATGCAGTAAATGAATTGCAGCGAGAAAATGTCTTCTATAGTCATGAGCCTACTGATAAGGCAGATTGTATCAACTTCTGCGGACATATACATCCTGGAGTAAAACTAAAAGGGAGTGGAAAACAAGAGTTAAGTTTAAGTTGCTTTTGGTTAGCTAAAAATCGTCTTGTACTTCCCGCATTCAGTGAGCTTACTGGTCTAGGTATGGTCAAACCTAAAAAAACCGATCGCATTTATATCCCTGTAGAAGACAAGGTGATAGAGATTTAATTTCTAGTCAAGAATTTGAATTTTCCCTCTTTTCTTTATTTGATCATCCTCTTTGAGGACGTACACATAGACTCCGCTAGCTAAACCTGGAAGCTGAATCTCTTGGTTAGCCTCTTGAATTTCTATTTCCAATACTCTATTACCTAAAAGGTCAAAAAGTTGAAAATGACCCATAGGAACCAACGGAACAGCATTTACTCGAATCGAAGAACTGGCAGGGTTTGGATAAATATTGAAATTTAATAACCCCTTTTCAGAATCCTTTAGATTTGCTAATTTGCAGTCTCCAAGCATATTTGCATCCATCCATGCTAGTCTTTCAACAAGCCACGTCTTTAAAAAGTCTATTTCTTCATCATAGTCGTCGGCCACAAAATCATTAGGCCAAATATACTTACCTAGGATATCCCATCGTCTGAAGTTTCGAACTCTAGCTTCCTCTGTGAGAGCGGTGTTCTCATCTATGAATTGGAGTAAACTATCAGTATGAAGAGGACCTTCACGAAGTTCTTGCCATCTGCAATTGGTCTTGTGACTTACTGCAGGTATCTCAGGAAGTTTTTTTATCCAAAAAGGAAGCCACTTACTGCAATCTTGTCCAAAAAGATATGACCAACCTTCTGGGTCAGGTGAACAATCAAAATCAAAATTTCCGTAACCTAAATTGAAATCCCACAACGGACCAAAGTGTAGCTTTCCTCCATTGCTTTCCTTTCGTTTGTGCATATAGAAACTCAACTTGTAAGCATCTATATGCTTCCCAATTTCAGAAATCAGGAAGTAATCTATCCAAGTATCTACATTTATGAAATTTCGATACTTGGTAATATAATCGCTTCCATCCATAACCCTCTCAAACGAATCCATATAATTCTTGATATAATCAGCTTGTTCCGACTGAATATCTTCCCAATCAGGTTCATTAAAAGCATAAAACTTATAGTCTGGATATTTTGAATACCATCCATCATCAGGATTAGAGGCATCATCTCTATCTATTTGAAGTATGTAACCTCCAGTAAGTTCGTCTCCTTCAATATCTTCAGTTTTTAAATTGGCTATATCGACCCTATTTTTATCACGTTTAATTCGCTCAGTTAACACATATAAACCTTCATAAATATCATTAATATACAGCTCACACCACCTTGTACGAGGAGCATATCTACCTGTAGATCTACCCATATGGTAGGATAGTGTATTCCGAAGAAGAGACTTATCAGAGTATGGACCGTGAAGTATCCAATCATTTTCTGAGGGCATACCAAGTAAGCTCACATTATTGTTTTCTCCCAGTGAATCTTGGGTTTCAAAACCAAAGTTTTTCTTAGGAAAGGTCTGAGAAGAAGCCCCGCGTATTTCAATGGCTATTTGACCATCATAGTCATTATAGTTATCCTTTATACTGTTTCTACTGCTAGTATTATTAATAATACCCATGTGAGCAATTATCTTGGGTTCATCCTGTATTCCAATACCGTCTAACGTATTAATGATAACTAATGGTAAGTTGGAGGACTTGAGTGGTTCTTCAAACCAATCTGGCACCTTCCGATAATTTCTCATAGTAGATTTTATGCCTAGTGACAGAAAGAAGTGACTAGACAAATCAGAAGACGTAGCCCTTTCATTATGAACTTGGACAGCTAATACATTATTCCCCTGATTAACTAATGCCTTTGTGAAATTTGTGTTGAGTTCAAAAGACTTTGGCTTACCATTTTGATACAACAAAGCTTCTCTCCATACGTCTGCCTTCTGATCAAATCTAGGAGTATCACCCACTACGCCAATATTTGAACGAGTAACCTCTTTACCATTTACATACGCAACAAAACCGTCATCGTAATCTGCATCCAATAGAAATCTAGCAATATCTGACGTGTCAGCGATTGTGAAATTTTTTCTCATATAGAGTGAAATTGTAGGATCAATGATAGTATTATCATCATTGTCTCCATAGCCAATACTGCCTTCCCCTCTTGACCAATCACTCGTATTGAAACCCAACGTATTCCAAGCCTTTGGTGGTTCTTGATTATAGACTTTGTAGGACCACTCATCATCATTATACACCGCAGTCTCCCAGTGATCTACAACCTGAGCTATTGACTGCTCACAAGAAGCCATTAAGGAGATGAAAAAGAGAATTATGCGGCTTGTCACGAAATCAAATTAACAATAAATCCCTGAGTCAAGCACTACCTTGCTTTGCTCCTAGAGGACATTTTCTCGTAGAATTACAAAAACTACGCTTAGTTGACAGTAAAAGGAACACTATACTATCTCTGTACCAGAATTCGCAAAGACTTGCTGTACTCATTATTTTCATCTCTGAGTATCACTACGTATGCCCCTGAAGTCCAATTTTTTATATCAATTTTAGTATTCTGTTGAGCTTTGTTCAATGACATTTGATACATCATTTTTCCTTCAAGATTTATCACTTCTATTTTAGTGAAATTTTTCAAATTACTTATTTCTAAAAAGTCGGAAGCGGGATTTGGGTAGACGATGCTCTGACTCAATTCATTTGTCTCAATTCCTGCTGACATTTCATATCTCAAAAGTGCTTCATGAGCATTCACTCTGCCATAGCCATAATATTGGTCATAACCTTCCTTATCCTCAGTGAGGTCTCCAACTTGATCCTCTGCTGTTTCACGGATTATTTTTCGAATATCATCTGGTGTACGACTCGTATCCTGAGCCAGTAGCAAAGATGCCAAACCTGCAACCAATGGCGAAGATTGAGATGTTCCTCCCCAGTAGCTATTATAGTTCGTATTTGACCTATGGCTCAACCCGTAGATGTAATTTCCTGGTGCAACTACATCTATATGATCTCCAAAATTGCTACCACTAGTGGCACTCCAAAAAAAAGGGGCTACCCTTTTATCGCTTGCATCTGTAGCTCCAACAGCAATTGTATTTATATAACCCGCGGGATAATAAGTAACACTGTTATTATAGTTCATCATACAGGCCACTATGGTGACATTTCTTGCATACGCATAGTTCACGGCATCTTGCATAGCAGCTGAAAAGCCTGATCCTCCTACTGACATGTTAATCACTTTGGCTCCATTGTCTACTGCATAGTAGATTGCATCTGTCCACCAAGCATATTGTCCCCTATTATTTGCGTCAAGTATCTTGCATATCATCAGCTTACAGTGCCAATCTACCCCGGCATAACCCAAGTCGTTGTTAGCTTTAGTTCCTATAATACCTCCTACATTGGTGCCATGACCGTGATCGTCAGTAGGGTCATTGTCTACATTCACGAAATCCCAAAGTTGGCAACTGACTGATCACTCGCTCTTAACTCGTATCTCTCTACTTCATTGTTCAAAGTAGTCTTCTTTCATAAGTCTTTGGCAATAGAGGATTACCAAATCGAGAATTATGCTCCTAGAATTTGGTTACTATGGTCCTTAGTCTTTACCTTTTCAAAGACTTCTTGGATTACCCCTTCTTCATCTATGATGAAAGTAGTACGAGCTACTCCCATATATTTTTTACCGTACATGCTTTTCTCTACCCAAAGGCCATAAGCTTGGATGGTTTCTTTTTCGGTATCCGCAAGCAGGTCAAATTTTAGGTCATACTTCTCGATAAATTTCACGTGTTTCTTCTCATCATCTGGACTTACTCCTAGAATTTCATATCCTTGGCTTTGAAACCTCTCATAGTTCTCGCTAAGATTACAAGACTCAGCAGTACAACCTGGTGTCATATCTTTTGGATAAAAGTATAGTACTAGTTTTTTTCCTTTATAGTCTGATAGAGAAACGGTTTTCCCGTGTTGATTTACTCCTGAAAATGCTGGAGCCTTCTCTCCTATTTGTGGTATTGACATAGTTAACTAACAAAAAGACCAACCGAAAGGTTGGTCTTTGATATTGAATTTCTCAATTCTAAACTGATGAAACCAAGTATTGATACTACTCAGTAAAAATATCAGCTTTTATTAAATTTTTTCTAAATATCCATCATCTATCCATTGCTGAATAGTTTCGATGATTTGGTCACTTACTTTAGCAGCATTTTTGGGCATTGGACTGAAACCTGCTTCGTGCTTGATACTACCCATTACTCTTCCTCGTTGAGTGAAAGCTTTAGCATCTGCATAGTTTGCAAGACTTCCTATAGCAGCACCTGAAGTATGACATCCTGAAGTAGCACACATATTTGTAAAAATTGGAGCTGTATGCACATCGTATGTATATTCATCTCCCGTTAAAGTATCCGTTGGTTCTGGATCATCATTCTCTTCCGTACATGCCACAAAAAATGTGCTGCCGAAAGCGATCAAAAATAAGAGACTAAATAGGTTCATTTTTTTCATTATTAAATAATTTGGTGCCACGAATATATCATTTGGAGATAACCGTACAAGTTCTAAAGTGTCACACTTCGCTGATATTCAGCCTTATTGCCTTTACCGTCCAGAACAACCAACTTAAACTCGTGCTTACCCGATTTTATCCAAGCGGGAATTTCACCCCAAATTGTATTGGTCTTAGGTTCATATTCAGCAAGTATCCATTTACCATCTATGGAGCAACGTATAGTCTTGACTCCGCTTAGATTATCTGTCACTCTGAACCTATATTTTCTTCCAAAAGTCTGAACAGTAAGCTTAGGAGCTTCGTCATCATAAGTGATGGCATACTCTCCCAAAGATCTTGTTCGAAAGTTAAGGACATCGCCCTTCAGACTTCCCCCTTCATAGTACGTTCGTTTGCCATTGAAACTCACTCCACAGAGCTTATCTCCATAAGCTATCCACTGTGGTGAAACTTTATAACTAACATTAATATAAGTATGCATTGGCGTATAACCATAGTGCATCTGAAAAGTCTTGCTTAGCATTTTTGGTCTACGTGGATTTATCTTCATTTTGAAATCAAAAGGATGGTACACTGCCTTCGTAGGAATCGCAATATCCCACTCGTAATACTGTATTCGTTTGTATCCATTTACCCTTTCCTTTTTATCATAGGTAACCCCACTAGAAATAGTAAGCTGCTTGCCAGAAGTATCTCCTACAATCACCCAAGTAGCCGAATCAGTCATCCCAGCATAGTCTTGTATATATAGTTTCATCTGCACAGAATCACCGTATCCTAAATTCACCTTCCCATTGTTCTGTTGTTTGTAATATGGGAGTGGATTGTATTTTTCTTTAAATAATCTGAAGTATGTTTTCTTCTCTTTCCACTTCAAATAAGGATCTGTATGGGTATAGATGTATCTTCCTTGACTAAAATCAAATTTCTCTATCTGATATTCGTAAAGCAACTTCCCGTTTGCCGTTATCCAGCAGTAATTTATACCCAAAACATTCTGTTTATCAGTGAAATAATCATCTGTATACAACCCAAAACTATAATCTCCAGGTTTAAGATTTAGCGTTTTGGTTCCTTTGAGATAATCACTCCATTGATTGAAAGTGGTATATGGGTAGTTTCCTTCCGAAAATAGAAATTCTTGATTTCGTTCATATACACTTATTTTTTTTATAACTGGAGCTATACAGTCTTTTACTGAAAGTCCATGCAATAGTGAATTCGTAGATTGTCCCTTGGGGTTACGAATTTCAAAGTGCAAATGCGGACCACCACTACCTCCGGTATTACCACTAATGGCGAAGTTTTGTCCTTTTTTGACTTTTATAGCACCAGCCTTAGGATAGAGTTCTATTTCAAATTTCCTTTGTTTGTATTGAGCATCCTTTACATAATTGGCCAGCTCACCTTTAAATTGCTGAAGATGCCCGTACACTGATGCATATCCATTTGGATGTCGGATGTAGACCACTCTCCCATAACCACCCGTACTCACCTTAACACGTTCAACATACCCATCTGCTGCGGCAAGTACTGGCCACCCTTCCCTTCCTCCGGTTCGGATATCTAGACCTGCGTGAAAGTGGTTTCCTCTTAACTCACAGAAGGTTCCTGATACGTATATAGCGCTATCAAAAGGATTGCTGAAGTAGTCTTGTTTGTATGGGTTTCTATTTCTCGAAAACGTATAGTTTGATGAAGTACTAAACCCGATTTTCTCTGGAACTTTGGCCACTTCCTCCTCGTCTATCTCACCAAATTCTATTTCTATACTATCTCCAGCCGACAATTCTGAATCATCTGATGTCACCTCACCGGACTCACGACAAGTCGCAAATAATGAAACTATTCCCACAAGGAATGCAAATACAAAAACGGTCTGTTTATTCAATTTTATTAAGTTAATATACGTACAACGTGCAAAGGTACTTCGGCTATCACATCTCCCTACTTTATCTATTCACACCCAATCAGTAATAGAAAAAATACTGGACAAATTTTGAGTTTTCAGATATTACGCTAACTTTAAGTATACACTGATAGATAATAATATTATCGAAATGAAGATAATATTAATATCTAAATTGTATGTGTAAATCAATGTATATCAATAATTTAAAAGTAAAAGAAATGAAAAAATCAACTTATACCATCACTAAAAGAAATGAGCAATTCAGACTTCAACTTTACACGGCAGACGCCTTATTGATTTTAGAATCTAAACCCTTTGACACTTTCAGAGCTTGCCAAAAGTTTCTCGATACATTGAGAGTTCATTTGTGCTTTCAGACCAATTTTTCAAGAGCCAAAAACAGAGCAGGACAGTATGGCTTTGATCTACGAACTTGCTGGGATGATCTAATCGCTAGCAGCTCATGGTTTGCCACACGAAAGGAGCGTGAAGAGATTATGCAATCTACATTTGACGCAAACAAGAATGCTGTTTTTGTTCACACAAGCTTTTCGCTAAAAAGAGAAAGCACCGTTCTACAGGAGGTTGCTTAGAACTTTATGAAAATCTGTTTCTCAAAAGAATCATCGAACTCAGATTTAAAGCATAAGGTCTTTCATAGCCAAAGCCACACCATCTTCTTTATTTCCTGATGTCACGTGATTTGCAATAGCCAAGACTTCATCTTTGGCATTGCCGACGGCTACTCCCATTCCTACGGCTTCTAGCATCTCTATATCATTGTAATTGTCTCCAAAGGCTATTATTTGTTCCCAGGTCAAATTACTATATGAGTGATTCAGTAAGGTCTCGATGGCAGACTTTTTTGAAATCTGTTTACTCGCTATCTCCAAATAGGTATCCTTCGATCTATAGACATGAAGATGATCATCATATTTCTCGATAAGTGTGTTGTAAATTGTTGCTATTTCATCTGCAGGCCCCATACACATGACTTTATGAGCACCTTTATTCGTCCTACTGTAATCCGACAAAGTATCTGTAAGACTTCTCACTTGTGGCTGCACCTTAGTATTGTTAGCCTCTCTGTTTGCCCAATAATCCATACCTGGCACATACCACTCATCGTTGT
>ENA-UZXB01018447-UZXB01018447.1-metagenome-genome-assembly--contig:-Day-2-1m-contig-18447_pt1 | contig 16760 bp, 21 predicted proteins | sample MGYA00260339_ERZ794899 | MGnify/ENA metagenome assembly ERZ794899 | reverse complement strand
ACTGTTCCGTGAATAGAGGGTCAGCTTGCTTGAGTGTCATATTTCTTAACACCTCACGTATGTAGCTATCACCCATGTCATAAGATCCATACGTATGATCAGACCTAACAGCTACAAACCATCTAGCGAATTGGTTCTTCTGCTCATTAGCCGGTGTCTGGTACGTCTTAAGCAATCGTACCTCAGTGTCACCGAATGCACCAAAGCCCTGCCATATAGCATAAGGGTTCTCTTTAGTACGTGATCTTCCTAGTAAATTCTTAGCCATTTTTATTCTCCTTTGTTAGTTGATGCACAATAGTTATATATCCAAGCTAGGTTTAGAGTTGCATCCACTCTATCCCTTGCTATCTCTGCATTCTTTTCTTTGTCTTGTACTTCTGGCATGTAATCAACAATCATTTTAGTTAATACATTAAACATATCAGGCAAAGCATCTCTGTCTGGTGTATGAAATAAAGCGTTAGGTTTCATCGTTAGTCTCCTCATCGGTTGGTGTTATTGGATTTTCCAACAACGGTTTGTTATCTGCCATACTATAAAGGCTTATCCTATTACGTTTGTCAATAGGTCTGGTTCTGTTGGGTGATAGCATCTGTCTATGCCATGTACTACGCCATCGTTTGTCACCTCGTCTGGCTAGTCTATCACGCTTTGATATTCCAAATGTCATTCGTTAGTTTTTCTCCTCTTATTTCCCTTCATTAGTGTTATTGGAATTTCCAACAACGTTTTTAAGACTACATAATTCTAAATATAAATCCGTGTCTTGTTCTAGATCTAAATGATATAATTGCACGTCAATAATATTAGATAGTAGGGCTATCTGTTTTTCATTTAAGCTTAGGGTATTCATTTTATATTCTCCGATTATTTAAATTAGTGTTATTGGAATTTCCAACAACGGTTTTAAATGCCTATTAGACACACGAAAACAAGCCCCTGAATAGGGCTTGCAATAGTCTTTAATGTATAAAGTAAGGGTAAAGTAAAAAGCCCCTAAGGGCTTAGTATTACTTTTTGTAAAGCTTGTTTAATTCTTTTGTAAAGCTGGCCTTGTTAAAGCCCTCTTGTTGCATGATCTTTTGTACCATTGCGGCAAGCTCTTGTTCGTTTTTAGGTAGGGCTACAGGCTTGGCCTTGGCCTTAGTTGCGGCCTTTTTATTCTTTGAAGTATTTCCTGCACTATTAGGCTTTTTGGTTTCAGTTAATACTTTTCTAATACTTGAAACGCCTAGTGCAGTAAGCTTTCCGGCCTTGTTAAGCTTTTTGATCTTGTCCCAATTTTCGGCAATCTTTTTACAATCCGAACGATCCGGCGCAGTAACAATATTCAAAGGGCTAGTTTTTAACCATGCACCAAATTTGTTATTATTGTTATTAAAAGACAATCTAATTTGAATAAAGATATTACCTAGCTCGTTGTAATATTCTAATTGTTGCTCGTTATTCAAATACATTTTTTCATACACTGCAACACCGTGCTCTGCCAATTCAGTTTTAGTAAATTTCTTTTTACCTATTCTAATAAAGTTATCTACTGAATTTGTTGCTACTGTTTTTTTATTTGTTTTAGTCATTTTGTATTCTCCGATTAATAAAGCGAAATTGCTTAAGTCTCTTTATCATTCATACTTTTTAAGAATAGTCAATAGCATTATATAAAATAATTTTTGGCCTATGTTTTGCTATGGGTTTTTCTTTTGGTGTTATTGGAAATTCCAAGAACGGTTTTACTTAGGGGTATATCTTTTTGAAAAGCTTTAAAGAGGGGTAGGGGTTTTAATGCATGAAACTCTTGAAAACCTTGTCACTCTTTTTAAGCTTTATATTTTTTTAGCTATATAAGGTTTTCCGGATAGATAATCCGTATAAAAGTGTAACAATATCAACAGTTTAGCTATAGAAACACCATAAAATCCCATAAATCATAGACAAAGTGCTGCCCCGACGAGGGCCACCCCCCATCTACCCGTATACGTATATGTACTCCTACACAGAAGTGGATTTTAGAATGGCCCAAAGCTGTACACAAAGTGTTACAAACTGTAACATATCGTGAAGAGGGGGTTGACAGGGGCACAAAAATGGTTATAACTGACCGCAGGGAAGCGTAGTTAAACTATAAGTTACAATATAAAGTTACAATAAAAAAATATCTTACTATAAAGTTTAACTAACACTGTTGCATATTAGTTCTTGGACTTAGGAAAAGTGTCACGTATAGTTAAACTTAGGTGTTGACACCATATTTAGAGTAGTATATAATAATTTGTACAAGGTTAAGACAATAAACGACTTAACTGTTAAAGAAGTTATAACTCATAGTGTAACTAAAGTACCGTAGACTACTTGATAGACTGTATTATTGTTAAGTCTCCTCATTTGTCTCCTCTCTCTTGATAGTAGTATAAACTTTCATTTAGTTTGCGGTACAATTTTATCTTAAATATGTATTGACAATAATGACAAAACGAATAAAACTATACGCAAGTGAAAATGTACTTGAAGAGTTCTACGATGCGTTAGCTAACAAAGACTCTCGTGCATTAACACGAGTTCATATCCCCAAGAGTGACGTATTTTATGTCCGTACTGCCATCGAAGGTGACACCGGAGTAAGGTATACTTTAGACAGAGTAGAACGAGCTATGTATCTAGAGGGTATGTTAAACAAAAGAGATGTACTCGATCCAAACAGGAAGAGAGACTGGGAAGAATGACTAGTTTTGATGAAGTTGACGTAGACAAAAGCGGCACTATAGACAAATCTGAGTGGGAAGCCTTAGAACTAGAAGACAGACGTAGGCGATTAGACGATGAAGACAGCCAAAGAGACGCACAACGGCGTATGGCGTGGTTCTGCTTAGTTGGAATGTTAGCTTACCCTTTCTTAGTGTTACTTTGTAGCATTGTAGGGGCAGAACAAGCCGCAGACATTATAGGATCTATGGCATCTATCTACTTTCTATCTGTAGCTGGTATAGTTGGTGTGTTCTTCGGGGTGACTAACATGAGCAAGAAGGAAGTTAAGGGGAACAATGGATGATAGGCTTAGGATTAATAGGTCAAGTAGCTAACCTTGCTGGTACAATGATAGAAGGCAAGACTGCAGTCAAGAAAGCAGAAGCTGAAACTAAGATGAAGATAGCCACCGGTGAGATTGACTGGGATATAGAGGCTATGAAAGCTACACAGAATAGCTGGAAAGACGAATGGATAACTTTACTGTTCTCGATCCCGTTAATCCTAGCGTTTTGTGGTCAGTGGGGTAACGATATAGTACATGCAGGGTTCGAAGCCTTAGAGATTATGCCTGACTGGTATCAATACTCTTTGGGTGGGATCGTTAGTGCCAGTATTGGTATGCGTGGTGTAAGTAAATACTTCGGTGGGAAGAAATAATGAAACAAAACTTTGATGATTGTCTACACATGTTACTGGAACACGAGGGAGGATTCGTAAATCACCCTAAAGATCCCGGTGGTATGACTAACCTTGGTGTAACTAAAAGAGTATACGATGAATGGATAGGCCGAGAGTCTACCGAAGAAGAAATGCGTGACTTAACACCAGAAGATGTAGGCCCGATCTACAAGAAGAACTACTGGGATAGAGTTAAGGGCGATAATTTACCTTCAGGTGTAGATTGGTGTGCGTTTGACTGGGCGGTTAACTCCGGATCAGGTAGACCAGCTAAGGCTATTCAACGTGCAGTAGGAGCTACAGCAGATGGAGCTATAGGGCCACAGACAATAGGCTTAGTTATGGAGAAAGACCCTAAGTATATTATTGATTATGTGTATCACGTAAGGCAAGGCTTCTATGAAGGCTTAGATACGTTCAAGACATTTGGTCGTGGCTGGACTAGAAGGAACAAAGAGACACTAGAGCAAGCATTGAAGATGATATAATGGTAGATTATAGAGGCGAAAAGTTTTCAGGTTACAATAAACCTAAACGTACTCCGGGACACCCTAAGAAGTCTCACGCAGTATTAGCTAAAGAAGGCACTAAGATAAAACTAATTAGGTTTGGTGAACAAGGAGCTAAAACTGCAGGTAAACCTAAAGCAGGTGAGTCAGATAAGATGAAAAAGAAGAGAGCTTCGTTTAAAGCTAGACATGCCAAGAATATTAAGAGAGGCAAAATGTCAGCGGCTTACTGGGCAGATAAGGCTAAGTGGTAATGACTAAACCTAAATCAAAAGTAAACCAAGCAGGTAACTACACTAAACCTACAATGCGTAAGAACTTGTTTAACAAAATCAAAGCAGGTACTAAGGGTGGCAAAGCAGGTCAATGGTCTGCACGTAAAGCTCAGATGTTAGCTAAACAATACAAAGCTAAAGGAGGAGGCTACAAATGAAAGCCTCACAGAAATCACTCAAGAAGTGGACTAAAGAGAAGTGGGGAACGAAGAGTGGTAAGCCCAGTGGCAAGACCGGAGAACGTTACCTTCCTAAGAAAGCAAGAGAAGCTTTGACTGCATCAGAGTATGCGGCTACTACTGCGGCTAAACGTAAAGGCACAGCCGCAGGTAAACAATTCGTAAAACAACCAAAGAAAATTGCAGAGAAGACTGCAAAGTTTAGAGCATCAGAGGGTGGACTCACAATGAAAAAAGGTTATCATAGAATGCCAGATGGCACAATGATGAAAGATTCAGACATGAAGAAGAAAAAGTCAGGCTATAAGCACGGCGGTATGACTAAAGGTATGAAGGCCTTAAAGAAAGCCGCACCTAAAGTAGCTAAGAAAATGGGCTACAACAAAGGCGGCATGGCTAAGTGCGGCGCATCTTACACAGGATAAATAAACAATGAACTTTGAGGATTATAAAGATCCGTTAGAGGAGTGTGGTTATATAGTAACCTCTAAAAACGTCACTACTAAAATGGGTGATGTACTTGCTGCTTCAGATCCTTATGGTTCTTATTGGTGTACTGATTCTAAGGTACAAGAGATACTATCTTCTACAGTAACTAAAAAAGTACGTGCTCGAACTAAGTCCGGGCACTTCGTAAAGGATGATCCTACAACTCCTGAGAATGAAGCTTGGACAACTAAGACTATAGGAAGTAAAGATTAGATGGTTGAGACAGCTTACTCTACAGCTACAGAAGCAGTAACGATAGCATCTACTACTACGGGTGCTAACGCTACTGTTATATATACTTGTCCTCCTTTACATGATGCTACTGTAGACCTATTACATTTAGCTAACAATAATAACTCATCAAAGAAAGTGTATCTACAGTTTTACCACCAAGACGATACTACCTATCATTATGTACTTAAAAACCACACTATCTCAGGGAACTCAGCAGAAAATGTATTCGGCAATGGTGTATTACATTTACATGCTGGGGATAAGATTCTTGCCTATGGCGAGACTACTAATACTATAGAAGCTTTAATATCTTGTAGAGAGTTCTATAGCCCTAACCGGTAATACATAACGGGGTTGCAATATCAGCAATAGTGTGATATAACTATATATGTATAACTATACTCCAGAAAGCTACAAATAGTTTGTAGTATCCTACTGGAGAATATACATGTTTAAGACATTTTCAAAGAGACTCAAATCAATACACAAGTCAATACAAAGATCACAACAAGCTAGGGCTGATTTGTGGTTACTTACACATCTAACAGATAGAGAACTAAAAGATATAGGTATCGCAAGATATGATATCAGACGGAGAATGAATGGCTCGTAATCTTACAGAGAACCAAAAAAAGTTTCTGGAAGTCTTATTTGAAGAGGCTTCCGGAGATGCAGCTGTGGCTAAACGATTAGCAGGTTACAGTAATACAACACCTACTAGGTCTATCAGACTAGCACTGAAGGATGAAATCTTTGATGCTACTAAAGAGTATATGTCTAGTCTAGGCCCGAAGGCGGCTATAGCTTATGGCTCAGCTTTAGATGACCCTACACAGTTAGGTGTTAAGGAAAGGATGATAGCTGCAGGTCAGGTTCTTGACCGTTCTGGCTTAGTGAAGACTGAGAAAGTTGCAGTAGAGTCTAGCGGAGGTCTATTTATATTACCACCAAAGGATTCCTCACAGGGCGATGAAACATAAGACTGACTTTCAGAAAACTGAATTGGGCTATTGGATGCTACCAAAGCCCTCTCACATTAAAAGATGGGAGCGAATCCCACGACTATCTAAACGAACTGTACCCTTTGGCTATCGTATAGATCCAGAGGATGATAGATGGTTAGAACCTATTGCTACAGAGTTAGAGTTATTAGAACTTGCAAAGAAACACTTGAAGCAATATAGTTACCGAGAAGTATCTGCTTGGTTAACCACACAGTCGGGTAGAAAAATAACTCATGATGGACTCAAGAAGCGTATAGATGTCGAAAGAAAACGTAAGTCACTTGCTAAAATTAAACGCAAGCTTGCCCTCTGGCTCGAAGAAACGAAAGCGCAGTACGAAGCCCTCGAAAAAGAAAGACTCGGTTACTACACCTACGACGAAGATAGTTGAGCAAGAGCCTGTACACACTGTACCAGCACAAGTAGCACCAGCCCCATTCGATGTAGAATATGCCCAAGAAGTAGTATTTCAACCCAATCCCGGCCCACAGACACAATATCTAGCGGCTAGTGAGAGAGAGGTACTATATGGAGGGGCAGCCGGAGGTGGGAAGAGCTATGCCACACTAGCAGATCCTCTTCGTAACCTAAACCATAAAGACTTTAGTGGTCTACTTGTACGTCACACAACAGAAGAGTTACGTGAACTTATACAGAAAAGCCAAGAGTTGTACCCTAAAGCTATTCCGGGTATCAAGTGGTCAGAGAGAAAGTCTCAATGGACTACACCTCAAGGTGGTAGACTATGGATGTCTTACTTAGATAAAGATACAGACGTTATGCGTTACCAAGGACAGGCGTTTAACTATGTAGCATTCGATGAGTTGACTCAATGGAACAGTCCCTATGCGTGGAATTATATGCGTTCACGTTTACGTAGTGCATCACCTGAATTAGGTTTGTACATGAGGGCTACCACAAACCCCGGAGGGCCGGGACATTCTTGGGTCAAGAAGATGTTTATTGATCCTTCTACGCCTAATGACCCGTTCTGGGCTACAGACATAGAAACAGGAGAGACTCTTTCTTATCCTAAAGGGCATAGCAGAGAAGGTGAGCCGTTATTCAAACGCAAGTTTATTCCTGCTAGTTTGTTTGACAATCCTTACTTAGCTGATAGTGGCGATTATGAAGCAATGCTTTTGTCTCTACCTGAACATCAGCGTAAGCAGTTACTAGAGGGTGACTGGGATATTAATGAAGGTGCGGCTTTCCCTGAGTTTAACCGAAAGGTACACGTAGTAGCTCCTTACGATATACCTAATAGTTGGGCTAAGTTTAGGGCTTGCGATTATGGTTACGGTAGTTATACTGGTGTTGTATGGTTTGCTGTAGCACCAGACGAACAGCTAGTTGTTTACAGAGAGATGTATTGCTCTAAAGTTACAGCTACAGACTTAGCTGATATGATATTAGATGTTGAGTCAGGCGATGGTACTATAAGGTATGGCGTATTAGACTCATCCTTGTGGCACAAACGAGGCGATACAGGGCCTAGCCTTGCAGAGCAGATGATAATGAAAGGCTGTAGATGGAGGCCTTCAGATAGATCTAAAGGGTCACGTATAGCAGGTAAGAACGAAATACACAGACGCTTACAGATAGATGAGTTTACTGAACAACCTAGACTAGTTATCTTTAATAATTGTACTAACCTTGTAGCTCAGCTACCTAGCATACCGCTAGATAAACGCAACCCAGAAGACGTTGATACACACGCTGAAGATCACCTGTATGACGCTTTAAGATATGGTATAATGACCAGACCTCGTAGTTCTTTATTTGACTATGACCCTGCAACATCAAGATCAGGCTTCCAATCGTCTGATCCTACATTTGGATATTAAGTATGAACCCTAATGATTTTGAAGACGACTACGAAGAGAATATTGAATCTGCGGATTCTTCATACATTGAAGATGTAAAGAAGAAGGACTTAGAGTCAGATCCTTCTGTAGGTAATATTATAGGCTTTATAAATGAACGCTTCTCTAAAGCGGAAGACGCAAGACGTGTAGACGAAGACAGATGGATGAAGTCTTACAGAAACTACAGAGGATTATATAGTCCTGATGTACAGTTTACTGAAGCTGAAAGATCTCGTGTATTCGTAAAAGTAACTAAGACAAAGACCCTAGCCGCTTACGGTCAGATAGTCGATGTACTATTCGGTAACAATAAGTTCCCTATTAATGTAGACCCTACAACCTTACCTGAAGGTGTAGCTGAGTCTGTACACTTTAATCTAGACCCTGCCGCTGATGAAGCTGTAGATGAACTAAAGCAAACGTTTTCTCCCTTCTCTACAGAAGAAGCTAAACTACAGCCGGGCGAGACAATGCAACAGTTGTCGGAACGACTAGGTGGTATGGCTAACAAACTAGAGCCTGTAATGGATAAACTAGTTGAAGGGCCGGGAACTACGCCTTCTACTGTAACAGTGCGTCCTGCACAAGTTGCCGCTAAGAAGATGCAGAAAAAGATACATGATCAGTTAGAAGAAAGCGGAGCTAACAAACAGCTTCGCTTAGCCGCATTTGAATGTGCTCTATTTGGTACAGGTATAATGAAAGGCCCATTCGCTACTAACAAAGAGTATCCACGTTGGGACGACGAAGGTAACTACGATCCTGTAATTAAGACTGTACCATCTACGAGTAACGTTTCTATATGGGACTTCTATCCTGATCCTGATGCGGCTAACATGGATGAGGCTGAGTACATTATAGAGAGACACAAGATGTCACGCTCACAACTAAGAGCACTCAAAGGTCGTCCTTTCTTCCGTGACAACTCTATAGACACAGCTATTAAGTTAGGTGAGTCCTACGAGAAGAAGTGGTGGGAGCAAGTCATGGAGGATGATGAGCAAGGCTCTAAAGCAGAACGCTATGAAGTAAAAGAGTTCTGGGGTTTTGTTGATCGTGAAGTGCTAGAAGACCATGACCTTAAGATTCCTAGTGAGTTAAAAGATTCAGAACAAATAAACGTAAACCTATGGTCGTGTAACGGTCAAGTTATTCGTATGGTTATGAATCCGTTTAAACCTGCTCTTATACCTTACTATGCCGTGCCTTACGAGATCAATCCTTACAGCTTCTTTGGCGTAGGTATTGCAGAGAACATGGATGATACTCAAACACTAATGAATGGCTTTATGCGTATGGCTGTTGATAATGCTGTACTATCCGGTAACTTACTTATTGAAGTAGATGAGACTAACTTAGTTCCGGGACAAGATCTATCTGTGTACCCCGGCAAGGTGTTTCGTAGACAGGGAGGTGCACCCGGACAAGCCATCTTCGGCACAAAGTTCCCTAACGTCTCAGGTGAGAACATGCAGTTATTCGATAAGGCAAGAGTATTGTCAGACGAATCAACAGGCTTCCCTAGCTTTGCTCACGGTCAAACAGGTGTGTCAGGTGTAGGTCGTACAGCTTCAGGTATCTCTATGCTTATGTCAGCGGCTAACGGTTCTATTCGTACAGTTATTAAGAACGTAGATGATTACCTATTGAATCCTTTAGGCAAAGCTTTCTTTAGTTTCAATATGCAGTTCGACTATGATCCTAGCATCAAGGGAGACTTAGACGTAAAGGCTCAAGGTACTGCTTCTCTCATGGCTAACGAAGTCAGATCACAACGACTAATGCAATTCTTACAAGTTGCACAGAATCCTACCTTAGCTCCGTTTGCTAAGATGGACTATATCATCCGTGAGATTGCTGTAAGTATGGACTTAGATCCTGACAAGGTAACTAACTCTATGGATGATGCGGCAATACAAGCAGAGATACTCAAAGGCTTTCAAGCCCCTCCTGAGCCTCCTCAACCCGGAACACCCCCTACAGCACCTCAAGGTAGCCCAGCCCCACAGGGACAAGCTCCTACAGGCCCACAGGACATGACTGGTGGTGGAGGTGGTAACATCGGTGTAGGTGCGGCGGCTACGCCCGGAGAGCCGGGATTTAGTGGGAACGTACAGTAATGGGTGCACTCAGTAGACTTATAGCTAAAGAGTTGAGTTCTGCTTTTGGTTTAACCAAGAAAGTTAAGGGTATTAAAACTGAACCTGCTTTAGGTATAGTTGATAATCCTAAGTACAATCCTGCGTTTAAAGAAAAGGTTGAAAAGTTAGACGATAAGGAAGTTGATGTTGAGTTAGGTTTTGATGACTACAGCTTAACAGACGATGATGTCTTAGATGATATTGATTTATTTGATGAGATAGATGAAATAAATGATCAAGCTAGGTTGTTTGAAGATGCTAATAATGATCCGAGGCAATATGTAGATCAAGATGCTATTGATACTAGTGTAGACAATGAAATGTTTTTTCTAGATAATGCTACAGAATATGAATACAGAAGAGCAGCTGAATTAATACAAGATGCAAGTCGTGAAGAAATAGACGCTTATCATGCTCAATTTAGACAACGGTTTGATTCAGATGGCAACCGTCTTTTGTTACATGAAGATAATGTAGATTTTTTTAGTCAAGATGCAGATGATGTCTATTTAGGAGATGGTGTTACAGTAGATGACCCTCGAAACCCTGACTTAGGGGCAGAGATGATGAGACAAATAGGAGAAGAAGCAGAGCCTCTTAGTAGTCGTATTGAAAAAGCAAAACAAGAAAATACTATAGCTACTTTTTATAGCCCCTTAATGTCTGCCCTAGATGAAGCCCCTATATCTGACAAAGGAACTATGGGTAAAAACATAATGGCGTTTATACGTAAACGTTCTCCTAAAATGAGTGAGGGTGAGTTAAACTATACAGGTAATTTTTTAGATCCTAATAAAAAATATACAAGGAAAGAAGCTAAAGATCTAGCTTACGAAAAAGGTATTACGGTAAAGGCTGTAATAAACAGAGGAGGCAATTATCAAGATATCCAACGTCAGAGACTTTCATACAACGATTATATGGAGATGGATGATGGCTATGTTGAAATTCTCTTAGAAGCAGAGAAAAATACATACAGAGGAAAAGATATAAGAGTTAGAGGTTCTCATCACAATAGTAATACAATAGCTCATGCTAGGCTTAGTCTTCACGTTGACCTTGAAGAATATAATGAGGGAGTGTATAATGCAATTCAGAAAGCCGAACCTAAAGAGGATAGAGCTGGTGTATTTAGGAAACAACCCGAATACCCTGATGTATCAGAATTTAAAGAAGGCAACGCTTTTTTGTTGATAGGGGAATTACAAAGTGATATGCTTCAAAAAGTAGGTCAAAGTGGACAAAGTCCTACTAAAGAAAGATTACCTATAAATAAAGACAAAGATTACTTAAGAAACTTATTACAGTCTATCTTTATATATGCTAAGAATAATAATATAAATAGTATAGTATTGCCTCCTGTAAAAAAACTCAGAGAAAAAAGACTTGATGATCTACGTATTAACTCTAAGGATCAGGGTCAAAAAATGTTTGATGTGACTTATAATAAAGCTTTCAGAAAAGCTCTAAAATCCTTACAAGATGAATATCCTAAAGGTACAATTAGAACTAGAGAAAAAAAGTTAAAGTTTATGGATGTTCCTAATAAAGATAAAATTAGCGACAAAGACTTTTTTATGCAAAATGCATCAGAAAAACAAATACGAGATCATACTAGAATGCACCCCTACGATGACGAGCGAACGCAACAGGGGTATGCACGGTATAGAGAAAACTTTTATAACAATAGATTTAAGTATTATACTTTTAAGGATGAAGACATCTCAACTGAGACAGCTTTAGAGATAGACATATCTGACTTACTCATAGGCAATACTGTACCTCGCTTCAACGAAGGTGGCTTAGTTAAAAAGCCCGGCTTAATGCAAAGACCCTCATAATGCAAATAAAGAAACTAGTAAACGATAAACCCTTATGGGATTCTTTCTGTGAAACTCTTGATGCTAAGATAGCTCAGACACACAAGAAGATGGAGCAAGTTACAACTACTGATGATATGTTTCGTTGCCAAGGCGAGATAGCAGGACTACGAAAACTTAAATACTTAAGGGATGAAGTAAATGGCAACTCCTAAACTAAGACCTGAAGGATTAGGTACACCTAAAGAAAGACAGAAAGACGGTAGTACTCTTGAGTTTATCAATACAAAAGGTAAACCTAAACTAAGACCTAAAGATCTTATGAGTGATGAACCTCGTACCGTACCTGACTTTTTAGAAAGCCAGTATAAAGTAGATGGAGAGACTATAAAGTTTGATCTTGCAAGAACAGCTAATCCAGTATCTATGGTAGGTCTTCTTAAAGGAAATACTTTTAAACTTATAGATGAAGATTATAGAGGTGCAGACGGTGTTTATTTTCCAGATAGTGACACTGAATTAGGAGGAGATGTATCTTCCAATAAATATACTAGGCATTTAGCAAAGAATTATCCGGATCAAGACCCTCTTCAGGTAAATGATATAGCTTTCTCTGGAGGAAAAAGAGGGCCATTGTCACCTCTAACACCTGTACATGAAGTAATGCATAGAGGTTTAAGTGAGTTAAGAATAGCTTATCCCTTTGAAAAAGCTAGAGATTTAATAGGAAAAGATGCTGCTACAGTTCTTCATGATAATAGACATAGTATAGAACATGTATTAGTTGAAGCTTTACTTGAAAGCAGAGGGCATCATGATCTCGTTATGGGAGATAAACATCGTTATAGAGAACACTCTAAAATAACAGATGAAGGAGTTGAAATGGTATACCAATCTATTACTCCTATCTTTGAACTATCTAATAATCTATTAGAACAGAGAGGCTATAAGCCCGAACAAGTCATGGCAGAACTAGCAGAAGAAGAAGCTAGTAGAATGAAAAGATATGGTCAAGACTTCGAACAGCCTAACTTATGGAATAAACTAAAAACAAAATTGGGTTTCGCTATCGGCGGCCTAGCAACAGAAGAAGCCCCAAGGAGCAACTCAATGAGCAGACAAATGGAAATGGCATTAACTGGTGGATCTAATGACGTAGACCCAGTAAGCGGAAACGAAGTTCCTCCGGGATCTTTACCTGAAGAGGTGCGTGACGATATAGACGCTAGACTCAGTGAAGGTGAATACGTTGTACCTGCAGATGTTGTTCGTTACTTTGGTGTAAAAGTCTTTGAAGACATGCGTATGGAAGCTAAGACGGGTCTATCTCAGATGGATGCAGATGGACGTATAGGCGGAGAGCCTATGCCAGCAATGTCCACAGAGGGTGGTATGGAAGGTATGCAAGACATAACAGAAGAAGACTTAGCCGCACTAGAACAAGCTATGGCTACAGGGGTAGCTGATGGTGGCTTGATGGATAAGTTAGCTACTGCCGCTAAGAGTGATAAGTTAATCAATGCTCGTATGAACGCTAAAGGTATGTCTGTAGGTTATGCAGATGGTGGTGCAGTTCAAGCCCCTCTTAACACTGACCCTACAAGAGTAGATGCTCTTATTGACAAGTTTATGGTAGCGGCACAGAATAGCCCTGCTTTAATGCAAGAGCTTGCTAGTAGAGGCGTTACAGTAAATACTACTGGTGCTAACATGAATCCTCAAGAGATGCAGTCAGCTAACAGACAGACTGAAAGAGCTTTTAATACTGGAGGGTTAGGTTTTACTCCTAGTAATTATGGGTTAGGCTTCTCTGTATTTGGAGGAGGGTCGGGCGCAGGATCTTCCCCTGTACAAGAAATAGAAACAATCATGGTTGAGTATTACAATCCTACTACAGGTGATACTATGATGATAGCTCATGATAAAGCTACTAATCAACCTACTCAAGTTGTACCTGCAGGTTATATAATAAAACCAGCAACACCTGTAGGGCCTGTTACTCCCGTAGAAACAGTAGCACCTAGAGAAAACAGAGACGAAGATACTCGTAGTGACTCTCAGAAACTACTAGAAGAATCCATGAAAGATACAGACTGGATGAAGAGATATGATTACACTAGTTCTGAAGGTCTTTATCAAACTACTAAACAAGCTATGGAAGCTGAGTTAGAAGCACAACATGGTATAATACAGTTCATCAGTAAGTTTGATAAGACTGGTATTATGGCTAAAAGACCACAACTTATGATATTAGGTCAAACTAATGCACACATACGTATGCTAGAGAAGCAAGGCCAAACATCTGCCGAAGAGATAGCAGAACTTAAAGAACTAGCCGCACAGTATAAACAAACACACGGATTAGATGGCCCTATGATGGGTCTAGTTTCTAACGGTTGGGGTCTGACAGATGTAATTAAAGATACTCTAGGCGATGAGCTATTTGCAAATACTACATCCTCAAGAACTAGTGTTGGTACTTCTTTTGATCCTATAGCTTCAAGAGAAGCACAAAGAAATTTAAGTTCTGATAGAGACAGAACAGTTAGTAAAGCAGAGTCTGCCAGAATATCTGACACTGTAGCCGCTATGAGAAACGAAAGTGGTAAGGCTACAGTAGATGCATCTAGAAGTCGTACAGACGCTAGTGGTAAGAGGGCTGGCGATGTAGGTTATGAGAGTGCCTTAGCTAAAAGAGCTAGACTAGCTAGAGAGAGTAGTGCTAGTTCTAGCCCTGCCCGTACTACAAGCTCTAACAATAGTTCTAATAGTAGAACCAGTAGTTCTAGTAGTAGCAGTAACTCTTCTAACTATAGTGCAGGTAGAGGACGAACTGGTAACAGTAAAACAGATTGGAGCAAACCCGGAAGATATAACAAGGGCGGCTTGATGAAGAAGAAAAAGTAATAACTAAAAGACTATCCTATAAAAACTATAAGGCTACCCGGCTCAAAAAGCTGGCCCCAACATAAAGGAAAACAATATGCCTGAATTAGAAACAGTAGAATCTCCTAAAGTAGCAGGGTTCGTTGACCCTAACTATACCAATAAAGCTAACAGGAGACGTATAGAACAAGAAGAAGAAGAGCTAGACAAGCTCATGAAAGGGGAACAGAATGAGGAAGATACTTCAGAAGATCAAGAACCTGATGGTGAGACTCAAGAACTTAGTGATGAATCTGCTAAGAAAGATGAAACGTTAAGTAGTGAAGAACGTACATACAAGAAACGTTATAGTGATTTACGTGATCATCTAAACAAACAGTCTGCAGAAATCAAACAACTACAGTCTAAACTAGAGAATGCTGAAACAAGCGGTACTCTTAGGCCGCCCAAGTCAGACGAAGATATTGAAGCATGGGCTAATGAGTACCCTGACATTGCGGCTATAGTAGAAACTATTGCATCTAAGAAAGCAGAGGAACGATTCTCTGGTGCTGAGGCAAGACTAAAAGAGATTGATCGCATTAGTGAAGAAGCCACTCGTAGTAAGCTAGAGCAAGAAATCAGAGCCATACACCCTGACTTTGATGAACTACGTGATAGTGATGCTTTTCACGATTGGGCTAAGAAAGAACCTAAGTGGGTCAAAGATGCTCTATACGACAACTCTGAAGATCCTGCATCAGTAGCTCGTGTAATAGATCTATACAAGATGCACAATGGTTTAGATACTAAGTCTAAAAAGAAAGCTACTAAAGCGGCGGCTTCTGCAGTAGTAACTAAACGTTCTACTAAGCCTGACTCTAACGATGTGGCTGGACACTTCAGCGAGTCTCAAGTACACAAGATGACAGCTAGTGAGTACGAGAAAAACTCTGATGCTATCATGGAAGCAATACGTGCAGGTAAGTTCACCTACGATATGACAGGTGGCGCACGTTAATTGCAAATAAAGTATTGACATCTATAGACTATAATGTATAACTATAGGTGTCTTTAACCTGTAGTAAGCCTCACACTGTGACTACCTTACTATTAAGACACTATCTCAATAAGTCTAAACATACCAATAATAAGACCTACCTGAATAAGTATAGGCCCGTGTAGTTTAACATTGTGACTGATCCTTACAACTTAAATATACATGCACCCTAGAAAGTACAGCCTCTTATCGGTTCGTTTAGCTTACTTAAAACTAAGCCAAACACCTAATGGAGGATTATAATGGCATTTGCAGTAGCAAGCGGATATACAAACTTACCGAATGGTAACTTTAGTTCCGTAATTTATTCAAAAAAAGTACAACTTGCATTCCGCAAGTCCACAGTTTGTGGAGACATAACTAACTCTGATTATTTCGGTGAGATCGCTGCACAAGGCGATACAGTGAAAATTATCAAAGAGCCTGAGGTAAGCGTATCAGCTTATGCTCGTGGTACAACAATCGCTGCACAAGACTTAGCAGACGCAGACTTCTCTCTAGTTGTAGATAAAGCAAACTACTTTGCATTTAAAATCGACGACATNNTTCATGGACATGGCTACAAACCGTGCGGCTTTCCGCTTGGCTGACCAGCATGACCAAGAAGTATTGGGCTACTTAAGTGGTTACAAACAGTCTGCATTACATGCTAACGCAGGTGCAGTAAACAACGTAGTAAATGGTACTAAAGCTGATACAGCGGCAGGATCAGACGAATTGCTTGCATCTAACAAGTTGAAGAAAAGCGATTTCGGAAACATTACTACAGCATCAGCTGCAGATCACTCGATCCCAGTTGCCGCACGTTTACCCGGAGCAACTGCTTTACCAACAGCATACGTATCACCAGCAATGTTGATCTCACGTATGGGTCGTTTGTTAGATCAGAA
>ENA-UZXB01008046-UZXB01008046.1-metagenome-genome-assembly--contig:-Day-2-1m-contig-8046_pt1 | contig 16854 bp, 29 predicted proteins | sample MGYA00260339_ERZ794899 | MGnify/ENA metagenome assembly ERZ794899 | reverse complement strand
GTGGACCTTGATGGACTCGAACCATCGACCTACGCATTATGAGTGCGGTGCTCTAACCAACTGAGCTAAAAGTCCTTTTATGGTGAACCCGGTAGGATTCGAACCTACGACCGTCTCCTTAGAAGGGAGATGCTCTATCCATCTGAGCTACGAGTCCATACTTGTACTACTGGCCGGAATCGAACCGGCACGGACATTACTGTCCATTGGATTTTAAGTCCAACGTGTCTACCGATTCCACCACAGTAGCATTTATGTTATTAATACTTTCATATTTTTTTCGTCCACTACACATAGTAGACTCATTTATATTCCAAAGGTCCTTACCACCATTAACCATATGACAGTTGTGAGGTTTGTTCATTCTTTTAGAGAACTTTACAATATTATCGTTGTGTTTGTTTCTAACAACCCACGGACATTCTTTACAGTTTGACATATTATTCTGTTAGTTCGTCAATATTAAAGGGCATTTAGTAATCTACTAAATGATAATCCGATACCAAAGTGAACTCCCTGAGATATATTCAACATCAAAGATATATCTGTTTGACGGTTATTCTGAGTTATTGTTTTCAAAGGGTGAAAACGAATTAGGACGTTAGGGATTATTCTGTAGTCATCTCCACCGTTTGACCACAATATTGTTCCACCGGCACCAATGTTCAAACCATTTTGAAATAATCCCACGTTTACACCCCACGTATCAGGAATAGCGTACCGATAATCGGATGGACTTAATTCTTCCGAACCTCCCCATATAGTGTACAATCCAAACGGACTATACTCTGTAGTTAAATTAATATTATCGGTACACAACACAATCGATTTAGTTGATGGAATATATCCAACAGTTGAAGATTGTGAATATCCTTTGATACTCATTAATAAAAGTAGTGCTATTATAATCTTTTTCATTTTGTTTTTTTTTAATAAAAAAGAGACATGGCGACATTTAGACCTTCTTCAGTGGCTAAATGTACAGAATCGACACGAGGATTCAAAGTATCCGAATTTTCATATTCTTTAAGAGCCGCCTTAACTGCTCCTCGTTTGGTTTTAGCCCACACTGTATTCCAACCACCTTCTTCAAAGGTAAACATGTACTGTTTGTTTTTAAATTCCGCCATAATTGTCTCTTTTTATTTTTGTATACCACAAAGGTAATAAGTTATTATCGTATTTCCAAATCTTTACATAAATTTAAATTCCTTTTCTATTTCATAATAGTGAACACCCATAGAGTAGTATAGAAGTTTGGCCTTATTCTTCTCCTTTAGTTTACCTAATTGAACACTTTTTTCAGTATCACCCATAATAATCCCAACAACCTTCTTACCCGGAGATGGTTTATATTCGGTAGGTAAACTAACGGTAACCTCAGGTTCTGTCGTGTACTTTACAATACTATTAATTAATACGGTTTTTGACCCTGTACGACGAAGTCCATATCTTTTACAGATTTGTTTAATCTCAACCAACGATAATCCCTTTAAATTTTCTTTTGTGTATTCCATATTACAAATATACTAAATAATATTTAATCTACCAAAAAAGGGGTGGGATATATGGAATATTAATAGAGAACGTTTTATAAGAATAAACTCAATCTCTCTATGCGTGATTAAACTTATATTTTGTGGCGTGATAATTTTTTGACACTTCATCAGGTGATAAAGCTCTATCATAGATTCTAAATTGAAAGTAAGTCATATTACCTAAACTATAAGGGGTAGTTCTTGAACAGTTTCTTGAATTTAACTTAGGGTAACAAGAATTTTGATTATGTAAAACTCCACCACTTGGGTAAGTATAACTTTGAAAAAACTCTCCATTTTTATAAGATTTAACATAATCTCCATCATATGTTAATACAAATTGAATTGTTTCTCCAACATCAATGTTAGCTGTTGAATCATACCAAAACCAACCTCTATTATTAGCCATTAAAGCCCAAGATATATTACCCCCTTGTTCCTTAATTTCCCAACAACTTTCTTTATTAAAAATAATATTTTCTCCACTGTCAGCATTATCTCTTCTAAACCAAACTTCAACAGAAACATAATCTGTAGGTGTTTTGTCTGCTAAGGCAATAAATTCATCAGTGTTGTTACAACTTATACCACCTCCAAAATCAGTAACAGGGGTCGGTGTATTAAATAAATCAAAAGTATCGTTTCCTGTTAAATCATAACCACTACTATTTCCAATTTCGTAGGACACTAAATTAGAAAAATCTAATGCTCTAATTAACCCGTCAGTTACGATTGGTCCTTGGTAGTAGTTTTGTAAGATTTCTGCTTCAGTTAATGTTTTATTATATACAAAAGCATTAGCACATTGCCCATTAGTACGATATGAATGGTTAGGACCCATTACTCTAAATTTAGATGTGAAAGTATTAGTTACCCCTGATTTACCTGTACCAGAGGATTGAGAAAGATTACCATCTTTAATCATATAAGTTCTAGTTGTAGTCCCATCATATGTACCCACAGCATATAACCATTTTCCTGTTTCAACCCCACCCACATTTACACTATAACAAGAATTATTATCATTATAAAAATTTAAACTACTATTGTGTGCTGCTAAACCTAAATTTTGAGAACAACCATAATTTAAAGTTCCTATTAATCCTCTTAAAGAACCTGTAGAATCTAATTTGAAAAGAATACCCATACTTACCTCAGTTTTTCCTTGTACTAAAGAGGTATAACTTGAACCTAATTCTATATAATCATCCGTACCATCGAAATTAAAATACCCATTCGAATTAAATGTTGGACCGTTAGTTAAAATACCATTATTTCCACCCCCACTTAAATCGTACCAAGTAGTTCCATTATGAGGATATGAAGGAATGTTATTACCATCTAAATCTAAAACCAACCCATCTGTTATCCTAAAATTCATAGTTTGGTGAGTCACCATTTTATCACTTTGACCTTCATAATAATTAAAACATTGAGTTATGGTGGTATATGAAGCACGTGCAATATCATTTGTAATTTCAATCAATTCAGAATCATCAGAAGCAATTCGAATTGAAGGACCTTGATTTAATTTATGGACATAGATAGTATAACCACCAGGTGGTGGAGTTATTCCGTTATGGTATCCTGTAATAGATGTGGGTCCCTTATCAACATCTCCGGTACCTATCCAAAAGTCACCGACATTTAAAGCGTTAGGTTCAGGAATAACCGATGTGTTATCATATTTTATTGGGTTTGGCATTTAGTAACTAATATTTTGTTTATGTATATAAATATATTGTAATCCAATTAATGGGACCAAAAAAGGGGCGGGGGATTTTTCACGAACGAAGTGAGATTTCGGTTCCGGAGACAAAACCGACAAAAAAAGGGGGCGGGGGGTTTTTCAACGAACGAAGTGAGATTCCGGTTCCGGAAAAAAAAACGGGATTTTTAGTACAAAAGATTTGTATTAACAATAATAATAACGTATATTTGTAGTCTAATATATAAAAACATATACAAATGCACACTATAGAGATTTCAATCAGCACAACCAAATGGTTTGACACACAAAAACAAATGGCAGAATTCTTAGGAATAAAGAATACGTCAAAGAAATCAATATCGTCAAGGTGTAGAGTATATGGATATGGGGTTAACTTCAACGACTATACGGGGGAGTTGAACATAAACAAAAATGTAATTCACCTATTAACGTAAAAAAATATGAAAACAAAAGAATCATTAATAGAGAACATAACAAGGGAAGATGTGTGGGACAGTGCAAAACACAGATACGCAGATATGTTACTTGAAGAATATGATGATGAAGATGTTAGAACATTCTTAATGGACGAGTTTAAAAAAACGGGGGATTACTATTATATATCAATAATTAAAAATAAAAAAAATGAAGAGAAATAGACAATACGAAGATTCAGCTCGATTAACCGGATATGCAATGATGGTCTGTATCTTATCCTTAATAGGGTTAATTACATATAATGTAATAGTACACGGAGTATAAAAATTTGAAAGGTAATGGAAAAAGAAAAACATATTTATTACGACTATGAAGATAATCCCCATATTATAGATGAGGTTATTAACGAACTTATGATTGTAAGAACAATTCAAGAAATTGAAGAGTTTAATAAAGCACTCAGAATGACTTACCTAAAGATGTTCCCAACTGTAAGCGAACAAGGGGATATAATTGAAGAGATGTTTAATGAATATGTTAGTGACCACAATGTAAAACAGTGGTATGAAAGTTTATTTAAAATTAATATAGTAAAAACAAAATAATATGTGGGGATTCTTTAAAAGAAAAAGTAAATTAGAAAAATTGGAAGACCAATACAGGTCTATATTGAAGGAGGCATTCCAACTGTCAAAGATAAACAGAACACAGAGTGATGAGAAATACTCCCAAGCTGAAGAGATACTAAAAGAGATTGAAAAATTATCCCCACTATAAACTGAATGAACCATGCCATATAAGATGACCAAAGATAGAACAACTCTAAAGTTGATTGAAGAATTAAATGAATTGGCCACAGTGTTACTTCAGAATCATAATAAACCAAAGAAGGAATTTACATTGGAGATACAAGATGAAATTGCCGATGTAAAGTTATGGTTAAACATCGTAGAAAAACGATACGATAAAGAATATATCAATAATAGAATTGAGGGGAAAATAAAAAAATATAAGTTAAATGAATATAAGGACGATTTTGACTATGAATCCGGAATGTGTTAATATGAAAGAAGAAAGAATCTATACAATAATAAATATCCTTATAGTGGTGGGACTTATAACACTGTTTATACTAGGAACGCGTCCCCAAGGATAAATACATCATCTACCTCAAGACCTGAATTATACTCAAACCATCTCTTGAATGTAGGAATCCATAACTCCCCAAATAAATTAGTCAACCTTTCATAAAGATTAGGTTCAACTAAAAGTTGTTTCCCATCCCCAACATAAGAATAAGAAGGTATGTCATCTACCACAAAGTCATATGAACCATACCTATCAATATCCTCCCTGTAGAAATCATATAACTCAGGACCCCACGAATAATCAGGTTCAACATCATTATCCAAATACGTAATAATCATATTCTCAAACTTATCCTTAGGTATCTTTACATTCATATACATAAATACCCATTAATCCCTAAAATTTTTCTGAAAATTTATTTTTACATATAGAGTAACAATTACCCTCGTTAACATAATAAGGGTAATCCTTACACCTGTACACTTAATAAGATTTATTGAACACGTAGGGATAATATGTCCATTATATTCCCATTATAATATAAGGGGTCCATTTTCCCCAAATTTTTCCTAAAATTTTTTTCTAGAATTTTTATGTACAAACACTGCAAAAGGGATTATCCCCCCTTTTTGACCCTCCGAAACCCTATATGGAGGGGGGATACGGGGGAGGGGGCCCCCATAGGGGGGTATATCCGGGGGGTAGGGGAGTATTTAGGTCATTTAAATAATATCCCCCTCCCTGATGTATATTCCACATATCCAAATTATATGGGGATTAGTTATTAACAATTGTCACATTGTCAGTTCATAACTTTTTTTTATTTGTAATTAGTTATGAATATGTTTGGTGGATTGATTTATTAGTTGTATATTTGTTATTAAATAATAAAGATATGATAGGGTTAAATGATTTAGTAGTAGGTATGAATTACATTCACAATGGTGAGACTGTATTCACGTATGTAGGTATTGGTGACAATGAATTGTCGGACCACAATATAGTTCTTGAGTGTGGGACTGAATCATTTTTGGTTGGTGGGGATTGTATAACTAATATAAATTGATATGAGAATTATAAAGGCAATAATCATAGGTCTACTTGTGATGTGGGGATATGATAAGATAAAGAAGAAATAATTTTATACTATGTGGTATATTATACTATTGGTATTTTTTATTATCATGTACCTCCGGTTTAATCTTAGGGTTGGTAGGGGCAAGAAGTATTACCATCAGCTTATGGATGAGGTTCATGTATGTGATGGGTGTGGTAAGGAGTACCGTCGTATTGACGGTATTTCTGATTCCCATTGTTCCCTTGATTGTATTGGGGATAAATAAATCTATTATTATTTTTTTATTTAAGATATTATTCGTATCTTTGTTATGGTGCTCTATTGTTTGGTCCCCCCTTTTGTTTGGGGCATCAATGCAAGTTACGGCGAAATTAGTTAATAAACAATTTTTTTAATTCAAATGTTTTTCGTATCTTTGTATTAAGATATCAGGGATGATATGTTGGGCGGACCTTTTATTCGGGGGTGGAAGAGTAGACTCCAACCTGCTTATATATTATATATTTCCCCCCATTTAATTAGGTTATTAAATTTATTCTTCGTATCTTTGTTATGGTGCTCTATTGTGTGGGGGGAAATACAAACTAAGGCGTCAACACAAAGATACAACAAATTTTTGATTCCACCAAATAAAACCTATGACAATGTGACCATATAATAATTTATTTATTTCCCCAACATTATATTTGGTGGATAGATTAAATAGTTGTATATTAGCCTTATGAATAACAACACAAGATATATGACCAACCAAATTACTGCGAAGCTCATCCGAAAGGACCTTCGTAAAAATAAACATGGGGGTAAATTAATTGAGAGATATTATGAACTTGATGGTACCTACAGAATCTATGGGGTTTCATATAATACTTGGACCGAGGAATTTACATTGAACGTTGAAACCAAAAATCTAACATACGGTAGACGTTACAATCATAAATTACCCCAATACACAATTAAGTCCGGGTGGAGGTCTGTTGTTAGAATGAATAAAACTGTTAGACAATTAATTGAGGATGAATGGGGAACATACTTTGATGCAACTCACAGAAAGTATATTCGTGTAGGTAAAATTAGACATACCTACGATGAGGACTTGGAAGTGAACTACATAGATTAAATTTGTTCCAACTCCCCTTGAGGTTTATTTTGGGAATCTCCATATAGACCTCACCCTCTTTATCCATCGGAGCCAAATTGAAGTGGTCCCCAAGAGTATATTGGTCATTAAAATATTTCTGAACTTACTATACAATATACATATACTAACTTGGGGACCCAATTGGCCGACTTATCTCTCTAACATATAAATTTAATTCATTTAGAGAATCATTTCTTATCTCCATGGTGAGGTCCACCATATCACTTTCACTTAAAGGATGTCTGTCATTTATTCCGGAAATTATTTCCCCCATCTCAGATGAAACCATTACATACACAACCTGATTGATGGGTTTATTCTTTCCCTTTAAATTTACAACCTCATATATACACTCCCCACTGTATACCTCATCATGGTACTCCACAACAAAATGGGTGTCCTCACCCCGAACCTTCACTCCGATTCCTTCTAAATATTTCTTTTCCATACCCAATAATAAACTTATTAACAAAAAAATAAATAAAACATTAGTTATGGCCCCTATTAAAATTGTTAATAACTTTTTATAACTTGTCCCTGACACACTGTCAGTGGGGAAATTGTTAATAACTTTATCCCATTTTATTAGGATTTGTCAGAATGTCAGTCAGGGACCACGATGGGGATAATCCCTTTCACCCACTTTAGACATCTACTATTTCCCACATTCTCCCACTATTGTGTTCCATTATTGTTGCCCACTATAGTGTAAAGACCACTTTTACCCTTCTGTAGGTACCTGTAGAGGTGATTAATTAGGTATTAACATATCCCAGAGTATTAGGGTAGTAAAGGTATAGTAGCGGGTGGGACACTTTAGTGTCTTAGAGTACCACTTCAACTCCTCGTAAGAGGTATATAAATGGACTACAAATGGGTTTCTAAATCTATGTGTATGACCACTAAGACCTACTAAAAATAACCCCTTATTTAACCTCTATTTAAGTCATTATTTTAGGTGGGAGAAGGTGGGACTTCGTCCCCAATATACACCTATAAAAACAGACTGACATATATACATTTATTCTTCTTCATATAGGGGAATTACATATATATTATTCGTATCTTATATAAAAAAACATATGAATAATTCCCTTAAAGAAAGAATACATATATGGGGTTTCATATGTAAGGTCTCTTAAGTGACCTACCATAAAAAGGGGTTGTTATATAGTGGGGGGAATTACTGTATATTATATACTATAAAATAGTTAAGAATAAAACTATGAGTGAATTCCGGAACGGAGTGTAGGACTATGAACGAGTAGATTTAGTCTTAAGTATTTTTACTTACTATAATCTTTTAGTCTTATGGAATTGTTTGTATTCTTTTCTGTCTTTCACTATGGTATATACTATGAAGAATGGGACAAACCAAAGGATTAGGAATATTATGGAGTATAGTGTCTCTGTTAAGTTCATTGTTAATTGTTTAGTTATAAATAACAAGAACCTATTGAAAAGGATATTAACTTTATATTATCTTTTAGTTAATAAGAGTTGAAGTTATATTCTTTAACGTATAGTATAGTTCTTTATCTATATCTTATATGTAATTACGTATACTGTTTATCTTATTGTACGTATGGATAATGTATATAGTATTATTGTTTATCCCCCGATTTTATCTATGTGAATCTCTCGTGGTGATTTATTATATTACTTTTCTTAATGAAACCTGAAACAACTCTCTGTTAGTATTAGATAGTGATGTTTCTAAAGAAAACCCTTCTTTTATTTGGATATGAGCGTATACAGATGAAGGTACTTTATAAACCCCTTGTTTAGGTAAAGGACCTAACATCCAAAAAGGAGCAACCCCTATTCTTATTCTATCTGCCACTTGATACTCTAACTGAAGTAATCTAACTCTTATCTGAGCAATCATTTTAAAATCTACTTTCTCAGCGATATAAGATTCATCACCAAAAACATTAATTAATTCTACTCTTGGTCCGAATTTCCATTTCCCATATGTAAACTCTTTCTCCACACTAATAGATAATGAATTATAATATGATATATTTGCCGACATTTCTACAAATATATTTTCACTTTGTTTTATTGTGTCTTGACCACTTGCGGTGAAGAATAAAGATGAGAATAATAGTGAACATAAAAGTAGTAAGTATTTCATAAGATTAAGTTTTAGTCATAAATAGATAAAACAACCTCCTTTATATTTTTATAATTGTAAAACTATTGTAATATGTGAATCTCTCGTATGGTGGCTGGCGTTAAATCCCCCTGACCCCCGCTGAAATTAAATGACCAAATATTTGTTTTATATCTAAGTCCGCCGTATATTTGTATAATATGTATTTACAAGAAATTAGAGCAAGACAAGCAATGAAGGAACTGGGTAAAGGTGATTATACTTTACAAATACATCATGCAACTCCAATTACAAAAATTGATGACATGGAATATAGTCTTGTATTTCCAAAGGTCTTATTAGAATTTAATGATGGTGTTGAAAAAGATATAGATAAATTATTTATAGGATTAATAACGAAAGAAAGAAAACCATTTTTATCAAATTTTCCAAACGCAATAATTGTTTCATCAGACCGAGGTAGGAATATTTATACTAAACAATTTGATATTGAATATTTTAAAAATATGGCTCGTTCTAAATTTACCTTGTGTCCGGATGGAGAGTTTACTTGGACATATAGATTTTTTGAAGCCGTAATATTTAAATCTATTCCAATTATTGAAAATTACACCCATCATTATGATGGATATGAATATTACACAAAAAGTGATGAGTTTGTATATGATGAAAATATGGTTAATTCCAATTTAGAAAAATTAAAAAAAGAAATGATGTTATGAAAATAGATAAGGCTACCGCTAAACAGGCTGAAATTAAATGACCAAATATTTGTTTTATATCTAAGTCCGCCGTATATTTGTATAACAATAAGGGTTTAACATCATAAAACAGAAAGATATGTATATTAGAGAGTATGACAACGTAATGGGTAAAGGATTTTCAGTAGAGCAATTGGTTAATGGTAAAATGTGTAAATTCATGGTTAACGATAATGGATTCGATTCTGAAACTGAATGTGAGTACAGAGCAATTACTAAATGTGTTGCCGGGTTCCTTACAATTTCTGAAGGTAAAGGTAAACTTTCACAAATTGCTACTCGATGGGAAAAGAATAGACTACACACACTCGAGATAAAAAACCAATACGGTAACTACCAAACAATCTTGGCTATGAAAGGTGGTAAATTCTACATAGTAGATAAGTCTATCATTGAGAGTTTAACTGTGGGAGATATTCACTCTACTTTCCCTAAGATGGCTGACCACAACCATTGGAAGTCAATCGGTTCTAAAACATGGGCCGACCCCGCTTACGGAGTGTTAGTGGATAGTTTCAAAGACGTAACTCTCCAAATGGTTTAAACCACAAAAACCCATCGATTGGTGGGTTTTTTTTATTTATATAGTGACCTTAGAAAAGAGCATCAACACAAAAATACAACAAATATCTGACTCCACCAAATTTTAATTTAACTCCACCATCTTTCTATGTTCTCTTCAATTATCTTAAAAAGTAATCTATGTGACCTATCTTGATTTAAATGTGCAATGTTCATTGCAATCATTTGTTTATCTTCAATCCCACTTGTTTTAAAATACCCTTCACCATTTAAAACTCTTTTATATATAAGTGGATACTTTTTAAAGTAGTCATCGAAGTTTTCACCTAACAACTTACTTTCCCACGTAGAAAAACCTTCTTTATCTTCACAGGGTTCAAACCAATGTTTAGTCTTATGATAATCCCCATATTCACTAGAGTAACTTCCATCATTAACTTTATCAATAAGTCTAACACATGTCATCATTACCTCAGCATCTCTTTCCGCTCTTACGTGAAAACTTTTATCCCTGAGATATTGAGACTGAGACTTTAGTTTGTGTTGTAACATTTTGTAAATATATGAATGGTCGTAGTTCCTGTCTTTCCAAATGATAGGCAACCAATACTTAAGGTTCTTAAAACCTTCTTTAATGTTTTGAGGAATGTATTTCCAATCATTACTCCAACGTAATGATATACTACCCCACACCCTTTTGTACCATGAAAGTTGTTCCCTTTCAAGTCTCCATTGTTCAAATATATCTTTTTCCGGTTCCACGATTATTATAATTTACGTATACTGTTAAATATTTTTATTAATGTTTTCTTAGACACTTCATGATAAGGATAAGATAAAACTGTCATAGGATAATTTTTTACTCCTTCCGTTATATCTGTCACATAATGACTGTGTAATGAATGTATGTCGTAGTGAGTACCGTCTTGGAATATTTCACGTATTGGAGGATTAATATCTATTACATCTTCACCGCTCATTTTTACAGTCTCCATTATATAATCTATTAAGTTATTCTTATTAAAACATTGGTTAATAGATTCACCCATTATATCTATTAAATTGTCACTACCCCCAATTAATACGAAAGTCTTAGATAATCCGTTAGATTCAACCAACGATAATAATTTTTTTTGCATATCATTCATAATATGTTGTGAATAGAATCACCAAAAAGTATAACTATTAGTGATTAAATAGTAAATATTCCTCAGACTTTAGTAGAGAAGGTGAAATAGGTGGTGGATTCTTCCCACCCTTAAAACGAACTTACTTCATTAACATATTCATTTTCAGACTCTTTTGATATTTTTTCTATACTGAAGTAATAGTTCATTGTATTAGTTGGTTCCCCCGGACTTGAAATTAATATCTGACCTTCATTCTTTTCATCTAATTTTCTTTTAATCTCATCCCATTCTAAAGGCATCCAATATCCAAACCTTAATATTAAATCATCCCACGTATTAAATGTTTCTGAAAATCCACTACCTCCGTTTATTTCAGAGTGTTTTTTAAATGTATACTTATGTGTATCAGGACCATTAAATGTACCTATAACCCTTTTAACATATTCGATTACATCATCCTCGTATTTACCCTTTAATAACAAAACCATTCCTTTTATATACTCATCATAATCTTCATCATAATCTTCATCATACGGTACCATTTCTTCAGCTGCCCACTTAAAACCCCCGTTAATAATCTTATCAAATTCAGATACTTTTAACATCAACATTCTTAATGACCCTGCCTTTATCTTATTTAAAATATCATCACCAAAATCATAGGAAATACCCACCCTCCTCCTAACGGATGGTGGTAGTTCATTCTCTTTTATTGTTTCCGGATTCCCCCCATTTACATAATCCATAACAGATTTAACATATTTAATTAAATCCTTCGAATATGTATTCCAAATTAGTGAATATATCTCATCAAATAGTTTATCATCATCCTCATCATCCATACCCAAATGGTTCCAATACCATTCATAACTTTGGTCATCAATAGCTAATCTTACAACATTTATGGCATCTTTTTCTTTATTTGACGTTAACCCTTTTTGTACACGGTCTAACATGTTTAAACATGAACGTTTTAAACGATTAAAATTTTTATCAGTAACAAGATGACCCACCCTCCTTCTAAGATAATTAGATGGTGTTTTACCCTCCTTCATCATTTTTGGTTTAAACTCATTATTGTAATAGTTAACTAAATATGAAATAACTTCAGAAGAATCTTCATCACTTAATTGATGAGCGTATTTACTTCTACTAAACCAATCCTTTATAACTTTTTCAATCGGTTGTTTACGAAGTTTTGATACTCTTTTAAACCCTTTTAATTGAGCTGGTAATTCGTGAGGTTGTTTATAATATTCTTTATCTTTAGGTTGAGTTTTATCTTTATCATCATTATAGACTTCACCCTCAGGTCTCATGTTGTTTTGTTGAAATATATGTTCTATTTCGTGAGCAACTACATCATTTATATCCGCCACTAAATTATACATTAACGAAGGATATTCTTCAGGATTAATAATAATAACAATAGAGATGGTATCACCGTCAGACATAAGAGCACCATTAATCATATATGGTACATCCATATCCTTTTTATCAGAAATCTTATACAACAGTTCTATTGAAAATGATGGTATATTGTAGGACCTACTAATCCCAAACTTTTGGAAATCTTTTTTAAAATCGTATTCGATTTCATTAGTTTCTGTAGTATCCTCCGGTAGATAATATTCACCGGGCGTTTCACTTTTGATAATGTCAGTAATATCTCTGACCACATATCTAATCGGCTCACTAATACCTTTAGACTCGTTAATCATTTCATTTATCTTTATGTTATGAAACGCTTCTAAATCTTGTGCTAATTCAGGGGACATTTGTTCAGGTATTTCTCTTTCATAAGATGACCTTACATTTTTTCTCATCAAACGTTTTTTCATCTCTCTATTAACCCAACGTATAACCTCACTACCGTATTCATAAAAGAACAGATTACCAATTAATTTAACAATTTTATCATATTCATCATCTGAACCATCCCAAGTCTCATCGTTTCTAACGTATTCATCATATTCATCATAGTAGGGAATATATAACATAGCAATATCATTGCTAATATCTTCTACAAGGTCTTCAACAATATTATAATCCCAATTATTTTTAATTTTAAGTCTATTCAGAGAGCGTGTCTTCATTTGAAATAGAACTTCTTTTGGGTCCATAGTCTTTAACCGTCTCTTAACCCCATCAGGTATTTTACCCTCATCGATGATACCATCTCTTACGGTATTTTTTATTGCCCTAATTAACTTCATACATATAAATATGAAAATAAATTAAATTGTGTTCATATAATCTAAAACATTTTCGTACAGACCTACAATACAATCATCGACCTCATCATCGTAATAATCATATTCAACATCTTGTGAATTTGTCTCACTTAATAATTTATTATTTTCAAAATTGGTGAACTTAATAATATGGTTTTTAGTTACAGTTACCACCTCATTATTTACAACGTAACTGAAAGAATGTGGATATTCTTTTACCATTTCTTTTAAGAATCTAATCATCATATCTTTAGTAGGTTTAAAATCTTCACCAAAAACCTCAACCATATTTTCAACCCCAACTGTTTTTAATACATTGTATAACCCAACTTTATTTATAATATCATTTAACTCATTTTTCATCAATACATATTTAATTAAATAATTATAACTAAAAAAGAGGGGATTGACCCCCTCTTTTCATACCCATTTAATATGGTGCGATTTACCATTTAGTTTAAAATTGACTTACCTAAAACTAACGGTGAACCGTCTTTATGCGAGTAAACTAAAAAACAGTTTTCTCTTTCACTAATTAAGAGTGTTTTACCTTTGAACATTTTGTAGTTCTTGAATGCATACTCTTCTACTTTACTTCTCACCTCCGGTGCAATTGTTTCTTCTTTACCCATGATTTTTATTTTTTATTTGTTAATTGATTAATTACTTGATTAATTGTGTCTCTTGTTACCCAACCTGCAACTCCACCCTCTTCTGAATCGTCTATAAATTTTTCTGTTACAAAGTCACCATCACTATCGATGACAGCCACCTCGAATGAGGAAAACATATTTTCTGAAGGTTTGTCCTCACGAGGATTACAGTAAACAAACTTACCACATTGTACACTTAGTCTGTGTTCTCCAATTTTAGTTGAGGAACCTAATCCTCCATGAATTTGTCTTTCAAATACTAAATCTTTAAATTCTTTTACCATGTCTACAATATTTTATATGATTACTCAACAAAGATAATACTTTTATTGTATTATACAAACTAAAACTATCTTTTTTTAAACTTTATAATCTTCTATTGGTTCACCATCACTGTCAACTATTTCAATACATGTCGCCAATAATGATTGTTGTACATCATATATATTTTCATAGAACTCCTCAGATGTTTCATCATATTTTTCATCATCCCAATCCATATCATCAAGTGGATTTTCAATATCATCATCCTCCTCAAGCCAAATACATGGTGTCCCATCTTTATCTTTTTTAACCACAATTGCACCAATAGGACTGTAAGTTTCATCTTCATAAGTCACTTCAATCTGAACATTCTCATCTAATGTAACACACAGGTTGTATAGGTGAATGAAAAATTGTTTTGGTGGATACCAAGCGGATTCGATTGAGAATGACCCACTATCTATTACATCGTATAACGTAGTCCACTTAGAACCTAAATTATCTAATGACCAACTGTTCATAACACCACGGTCTTCACTCAAATCAACATCATCATAAAATGCTGTCGCAAATGATGTAACAGGAGAGTCACTATCATTATCATTTACTTTGTCAATCAACGAATCAATTAACTTTACCACTTCTTCGTTACCTTTTACCTCAACGAAACTTTTTAAATTGTTTGCCATTTTTTTTTATTTATTTATTTTATTCTTCTATTAATTCAGGCCACTCGGTGTCCTCTAATACTTTATCTCTTACCAAATCAAAATCATCCACTACTTCATCATGAACTTCATCTTGTAGGTCTTCATCCCCACTTTTCCATCTCTTAACTTGGTCCTCTGTTNNATAATTACTTTTCTTCTTAATTTTGCCATGTCTTTATTTATTTATGTATTAAAAGTACAATTATTTTTTAAAAGATTTGATTTCAATTAATTTTTTTAAACCTTAACAAGTTAATGTTTAAACAAACTAAAAAGCTACGGAAACAATGAAAGGACAAAAATTTGAATTCCGATGCAACAAATGTGGTTATAATTGGAGTAGACCTCCAAGTCACACATCCAAAATAGCATTAGAGAACAATTCAAAGTCACCTCTGTTTTCGATCTTGGTTCCTATTTTTTCCTCTACTTTATTTTTTAATATATGTATCATTTATGTATCAAAAAAACAGTTTTTTTTTTAATAAATTTAAACTTACTTTTGATCGCGTAGTAAGAAAAGTATTTCTTAATCCAGTTTTTGAACGTTTTAAAGAAGGGAAAAAGATGTATTTAAAATAAGAAGATAGTAATAATGCTATTATTGGTAATACATTACCAATTGGGAATATAAATCTTCCATAACCTATTCTAACGATATAGAAAGTTTAATAAAAATTATATAACTAATGTTTAATTCAAATAAATACAATAACTAAAATGGCAAAAGACTACACAAAATACACTATAGAAGGTATTGAAGGGGAATTCAATAAAGCACGATTAGTACAAGTAATTGTTTTTCATTATATTAAAAACAACACCATGTTGTGGGATACTTTATTAGCAACTTTCCCACTAGAAATACAAGGCAAGAAAGGCGTGTTTTCTAAAAAAGCAGACGTTGAAAAAGAACGTGATTTTTATATAGATGCGCCATTAACGCTTCAAGACGGAACGGAAATCGTCACTTGTCGTCAATGGGGTAAACACAATATTGTTAACTTTATTGAGCGTGCATCTGCTTTAGGTTACAAAATCTGCGTAGTTGGTGGCGAAGCTAAAACAGAAAAAGAAAATAGCTTAAAATTTACAACCGAACAAATCGATAAAATCAACAAAGCAACATGGTTTTATGATATAGAACAAGTTTTGGGAGAAATCTTAGGTGTTGAAACCTATCAAATACTGTCATTGGATAAAGAACCATATTTGGAAGAATTGGTAGATAATAAAACTTTCGACGAGATAGAAACCGTTTTACCTTATGATGAAATCGCTAGAACTCTCAATAAAATTTATGGCAATCTTACTTATTTATCGTATAACGACGAACGAGAAGGTAAGGGCGATAAAACTACCGAAGAATATATGACTATTTGGGGTGATTTGCTAAAAAGAATAGAAGCAAAAGCTACAACGGATAATGACTATTGGGCATTAGGAGAATCGTCATTAGAGAGATTTAC
>ENA-UZXB01004178-UZXB01004178.1-metagenome-genome-assembly--contig:-Day-2-1m-contig-4178_pt2 | contig 16954 bp, 23 predicted proteins | sample MGYA00260339_ERZ794899 | MGnify/ENA metagenome assembly ERZ794899 | reverse complement strand
GCCTAACATACCCCACAGGGGGGAGGAAATAACCCCACAGGGGGTAATAATGATATATACAGGGGGGAATAATAATTGCAACTTTACTTTAGTGTTAAGTTAAATTTAAGTATATTTACAACCGCTAACAATTTATACAATGCACAACACAAAAATCAAAGACTTAAAAAACTCGTTATATTTGTATATAACTATGCTCGTATTGGCTTGGTTGCAATTATCTCAACATTGTAATATTGTTAGCACGTATTCTCAATTAACATTGCAACCTTGCCTGTATGAGTAGAAAAAAGAGTTTATATAAAAAGAAGTATAAAGGTGTTAGGTATATAGCCAAAGCACTTGTAAAGTATCAGAAAGGTAAATATCCTAATTACAATAAAGCCTTACCCGATGCTCGTAAATTCTTATCTGATTTAAAATCTAATGATGAGAAGGTAAATCTAAAAAACCTATGGAAGTATAGTCGTACTCGAAGAGGTACTTCTAAAAAAAGCACATCAGCACCCAATATAGACTCTAAGTTAAAACAACTATCATTCTATTTTGATTTGATGGATTATCCAACTTGGATTTTAAGAACTACAAATAAAGTTTATTTTACTTCAGATTTAATTCCCGATAATCTTCCTCCAATACAAGGGGGGTCTTCAATAGATTATAGTGTTTACTTTGCTCCGTATGTTAACTTCATAAATAGTATGAAGAGTTTAACTGACCCTAATGATAATAGATATGAAACAGATTGGTTAGTCACTTGTACTGAACCATTCTTTAATAAGTCTAATAAGAGATGGGAAAGCAAGATAATATCTGTTGATACAAATGGAAATGAGTTTAATTATGGATTCAATGCATCAACTCCAAGTTTACTTGCTACTAAAACTAAACTTTCAGAGCCAAAAGAAGAGCCTAAGAAAGAAACAAAGCCAAAAGAAGAGCCTAAGCCTAAATCTATAGAAAAGCCAACAGAGCCAAAAGAAACCGTATCTCAATCAAATGTAGACCGTGTTAAAGAGATTAGAGGTCTTATATCAGATTACAGACAAGATGTTAAGGATGGTTTGCTTTCTAAAGAAGACTATAGAGAACTTGTAAAAGAATTAAATTCAAAATTAGATAGAGGTGGAAGTGTTTAAAAAATAAAGAATGAGAAAGTATGCAAAATTAGAATGTGATGTTTTACAATATTCCGAATTACAGGATATTCAAATAAACAACAACTCAATTACCAAAGAACAATTTATTGGGTCTCGAAAGAAATTGTATAGTAACAATGAAATGATAGCCACAATGTCTATGTATAATGGTTTACAATTAGGCGGTATATCTAAGAGTCAGTTTAATTCATTTCTTGGGTCTTTTAACAAGCAGCTTTATAAGCAGTTTTTAAATAATAATGATTTATATAAAATCGACATTCCATTTGAGGGTGCATCAAGGGATAAAAACTATGAATTTTATGATACTTTATCGGAGGGTGAATATTTTTATAATATAGATTTGAAAAGTGCTTATTGGCAAATCGCTCATAAATTGGGTTATTTAAACGATAAAATGTTTGATAGATATTTTATGTCGGATGAGTACAAAATGGCTAAGAGGCTTTGTATTTCGTTTTTAGCAAGGAAAAACAAGATGGTTTATTATAAAAATAACAGTAAAACAACAATTCAATGCAATACAGGCGTATTTCAAAAGGTTTATGATAATATACGTCATTCTTTGTATACAACTATGGTAAACTCTTTTAAAGATGATACCGAATGGCTTGAATATAATATTGATGGAGTAACTGTTACTGCAAAAAATGTAAAACAAATTCAAGATTATTTTGATGACTTAGATTTAAAGTTCAAAATAACTGAATGCAGAAAAATAGATAGGTCAGATTATTTTTATGGTACAACTAAACGAAAATTTAAAAACAGATAAGTATGAAAGAACAAACAAGTAAAATTAGACAGAGTTCATTTAGCAATGAATGGACTAATCCATCGGGTGGTATAACATACTATTTCGATTTAGAATTTGAAAATGGAGATAAAGGTAGTATTGGAGTTACCGATAAAAATTCAAGTAAGGTTATTGTAGGAAACAATTTAACTTACACAATTATTAACAACAAAATAAAAGTATCGCAAATGTCGAACAGTACACCTCAGAAAAATTATTCAAACAATAGAAACTATTCTAAAAGTAAAAATCCACAAGAACAATATTTAGGTTTTACTTGGGGGTATGCAAAAGATTTAATAATTGCGGGTAAAACAATGGAAGATGTTGAGGAACTCAATAAGGTCGCAAGATATATTTATGACCAAATAGGAGATATGTTAAACAGTAATCAATAAAACAAATATAGTATGAGCAGTTTATTATCAATTAGTATCAAGAGTAAAGATGGAAGCTATAAAAGCTACACAATTAGTATTTCAGATGAGACAAATCAATATGGTCAAAATGTGGCAATGTGGATAGAGCAATCCAAAGAGGAAAGAGAAAGCAAAAAACCGAGAACTTATATTGGTAACGGTAGAGTAGTTTGGACAGACAACAAAATAAATGTTGCAGAAAAAACATTTCAAGAGGGTCACGAGTTTGGAGAACCTAAAGAAAAATCAAAAACAGAAGAAAAAGAATCAGATTTGCCATTCTAATTTTTTGTTAATTTTAATGTGCTGATAAGCAGTAAGTTAAGTATGATTTGAACAATATTTTAATTTACTGCTTGTTTTTTAATTAAAAGTTTGTATATTTGTACAAGAAACAATTCTAAAATTAAAAGTTATGCAACAAGCAGAAGAATTTACACCATTATTTGAAGACTCTATGAACCCAACGTTTTCAGAGAAACTTAAACCGCTTACAACACACAAAGCGGGAAATCACTTAGTAAGTATCGGTAGGGAAGGAAACCAACTTGCAATTATGTCTTTACATTCGGGCGAATGGGTTGAACTTAAAAGAACCAAAACCAATAAACGCTTACGTAAAGTAAAGCGTGAATTTAAAATATGGTTGACTGACTCACGAGATTTTTTCTTTGAACGTTTGGATAAAGTACAAATGGAAAGAATTATTGATATTTTAAAAGGTAAAAAATAGAAACTATGAAGAGTATGCAAACAGAAAGACCACAATTAGCAGTAGTAATCAAAGGTTATTATGATACAAAGGACAACGAAGCCTTTGGAATTTATTTACTTGATACCAAGAGTGTTTATATTATTCCGTGTGAAAAAGATATTCTTAACGAATACGAATCATTTGATTGCTTGGGAGATACAATCAATTCTTTTAAGAACAAAGGGTATGAAATAAAATATGATATAAGTGAAAATACCAATATAGATATTAGAAGTAATTACCCAACATTACGATAATATAATCCTAAATAAAAAACAGTATGCAAAATTCAACATTAGAAAATCAAACGATTAACGAAAATTACGAAGTAAACAGAATCTTAAAAATGACTGAACTTGATTGGGAAGTCAGAAAAGAAGACCTTATAGCTATGCCATCTAATTTAGAAACTCCTTGTGCGGGTCTTTTTAAAGACGATACCGATAAATATTTAGGGGTAGTTTCTAAAAGGTATGTGGTATATCAAAACCGAGAACTTGTAGATACAATTATGGAAGCTGCTAAAAACTTTGATTTAGAAATTGTTAAAGGTGGTTATCTGTACGAAGGAGAGCGTGTATACCTTCAATTAGAACTACCTAATATATATGTGGGTAATTCAGAAGTAAGAAGATATATAACGGCTATGAACTCGCACAATGGTAAAGGCTCTGTTGTATTTGGTGCAACAAATGAAATATTGAATATGACCGAAACAGGTATTGAATCAAAAAAGTTCTTTCAAATATTTAAGGAGATGGATAAATTTCGCCATACTTCATCAGTACATACAAGGGTTAATAATGCAATTAAAGGTCTTTTTGGTTCTATAACTAAAGAGAATCAAACAACTATACTTATGGAAAAAATGTCCAAAGTAAAAGTTAAAGATGAAGTATTACGTGAAATAATGTTTAAGTGCTATAAAATTGATTTAAACAAGTCTATTTCAGAACTACCTACTCGAACTCAAAATAGAATTAAACAATCATCTGCAATATTAGAGGGGGAGATAAAAAAGCAAGATGGTTCAATGTGGGGATTGTTTCAAGGTGTTTTAAAAAATACTGAACTTAATAGCCCTAAAAAGAATACTATTGATGATAATGTTTATGCGGGTAGTGGTAGAGCAATAAATATGAAAGCATTTAATGTTATTAAAGACTACATTAACACTACAATATAAACCAAAATGCAAAGGGGAGTAGTAACTTACTCCCTTTTTTAACACAATACATATGTCTAAACAAAAAAGTTTATTTGATAGCAACGAGTTTAAACCAACTCGTAATTCTCAAAAAGAAAAAAAACCATCAAAGACCAAGAAGCAAGTACAAAAAGAAAAACAAGATTTTTTAGATGAACTTAACAATGTAAATTCGGATAAGACAAATGCCGTATCAAATTGGCAAGATGTTGTTTTGGAAAAGACAAAAGATGAACCATATACTTTAGAAGATAATTTAGATTTAAAAAAAGAACTTGCAGAACTTGATAAGGAACTTGAGAAAGATATAGAAGATGGTATCTTATTGAAAGATGATTTTATAATAGAAGATGGAGTTCTGATTATAAAGAATCATCAAGAACAAGTAAACTTTAATATTAAGAATCTTGCAAAAACAATTATAGATACTAAGTGGAATCAAAATATCAATCCGAATAATATCGAATTGTCGTATAAAGTTGATTCAAATGGATTTTATAATTACTCTTCAATAGTGTGTACAAGTATTTACGGTGTACGATTTAGAGTCGTTTTAATAGATGTTTTAGACAAATTAAATAAAATACCATTTTAAATATGATAGATAGTGGTAATGAGTGGGATTGGGAAAATAAATATAGATATGAACTTTTCAAAAAAGCATATAAAGAAATGAAATCGAAAAACATACAGGTTGGGTACATAGGAGAAAGTAATAAAGGAATAATTGTTTCCGATAAAAAAAACGATGTTTGTGATACAGAGGCATCATTAGAACAGTTAAAAGAACTACTGTCAATTTTTAAAAACAACAATATCTAAAAAAATGAAATCGAAAGAAAGAAGAATTACGTTAACTGAATTTAAAAGTTTACGTGAAAAAATGAAATGTTTTAATCTTACAGAGGGTTATATAGGAGAAGTAGGTAAAGAAATTACATTATTCATATCAGAATGTCAAAAGGCAAATGCAAAAATAACATTGAAAGATATAGAAGATGCAATACAAACATTAGAGTCTAAAGGATTAGAAGTATATGATAAATGAAGCTATATCAATTTCAGTAATGGATAACATATTTAAAGAAGTAGATATTAAACTATCATATGGCTCTATGCAGTTTTATCAGAATTGTATGAATTATCATTTTTCAAGTCAAGAAGAAGACATTGTTAATCTTAATGAATTTCATATAAGTTATGATAAATTAAAGAACCTTGAAAAATATAGGTTGCAACTTACTCAGCTTGAAAAGGCAAAACTTATTGTACTTGAAAAGGATAATATTTTATTTCTTAATGTATGGTCTAAGCATTTGCAACTACATAGATTTAAAAAGAACAATTACAAGTTGTCTTCAGTAATGGATTATAAAGATGAGATGTATAATTCTAATTCTTTAATAGAAGCAGTTGCAATGAAGAGTAGAATAAAGAAAGAAGAAGTTAATCAATTACTTCAGTTATTCTTTGCAGAACAAAATGCAATAGGAAAGGAATATCAAAATGAAAGTGAATGCCGTAAGCATTTTATTTATTGGTCTAATAATAACATAAACAAAGTTGTAAAAGTTAAAGTAAAAAGTAAAAGTCAAATTTTAGGATTAAACAATGACAAATAAAAGATACATAAAGAAAGAAGAGAAGTTGTTGCAGATTTACGATAATGTGTTGCCTCCTAATGCAGAAGAAATAGAAAAGACCGTACTTGGAACTATACTTATTGAAGGAGAAGCTATACATAGAGTTGCAAGTGAACTTAAACCTAACTTGTTTTTTAATGTGCAATGTCAAAAGACTTGTGAAGTTATATTGCATTTATATAATGATAATAAACCAATTGATATTATTACAGTTAGCCAAAGTGCTCGTTCTTTGGGTTTGTCAAATGAGGCTTCCCCTTCGTTTATTTCAAGTCTAACTTCTCGTATTTCTTCGAGTGCCCATTTTGAAACTCACTTTTTTATTTTGAAACAATATGCTCTTAGAAGAATAATGATAGGGGCTTGTGGAAAAGGAATAAGAGAAAGTTATAATAATGAAAAAGACGTGTTTGACTTAATTCACGAAATACAAAATGATATAGATGGTGCTTTAAAGGGTATTGCTAATTATGAAATAAGTAAAGTCGGTAATATTCACGAGAGTATTATAAAAAAATCAATAGAGTTAGTTGATAGTGATTCAAAGAGTGGTGTACCTACGGGGTTAGATTTAGTAGACAATGTTACTAATGGTTGGCAAGATTCTGACCTAATTATTTTGGCGGGAAGACCAAGTATGGGTAAAACTGCTGCTGCAATTAGTATGGCTTTATATCCCGCTATTAGAGAAAATATTGGAATAGGTATTTTTTCGCTTGAAATGTCAAGTAGTCAACTTGCTTCAAGAATGCAAAGTATACTTAGTGGAGTAAACGTAGGTAGAATTGTGAAGAAGCAATTAAACATTGATGAAATAGAAAGAATTAGAGGTCTTGCAAAAGAATTAAAAGATGCACCGATATATATAGATGATACTCCAAACATAAGCATTCAAGAATTTAAAGGTAAATCAAGAAAGTTAGTTAAAGATTTTGGTTGTAGATTGATTTTAGTAGATTACTTACAGCTTATGAGGAGTGGTATGAAGACTCAAAGTCGAGAACAAGAAATAGCAGAAATAAGTAAAGCATTAAAAGCGGTTGCAAAAGAATTAGAAGTTCCCGTAATTGCATTGTCGCAACTTAGTAGGGCAGTAGAGTCAAGAGGCGGAGATAAAAAGCCTGTTTTATCTGATTTGAGAGAATCGGGTCAGATTGAGCAAGATGCAGATATGGTATGCTTTTGTTATAGACCCGAATATTACGACATACAAGATTATGAAGTTGGCAATGAGCATTTTGATACTCACGGTTTGTTTTTACTTTTAGTTGCAAAACACAGAAATGGAGAACTTGGAGAGATACCATTAAGATTTATTCACGAACAAACAAAACTTACCAATTATTCTAATTCTAATTTTGACCCTGTTCAGCCTAATAAAGATTTCGATAAAAAAAATAGTACATTTGTACAAGAAGAAGTAAAAACAGATATTTCTGAAAATTTTTGGAATAATGATAATTCTTCAGAAGAGATACCTTTTTAATTATGATGAACCAAGAAATAATAACAAATTCAAATGCATCTGTTCAAGATGAAATTATGGATTTTATTATAGATATAGTAAAAGGTTATTTTGACTGTATAGATGATTACCATACTGTCAGAACAAGAAAAAGAAACATTGTTTACCCAAGACAGATTGCGATGTATTTAATTAAAAAATATACAAATAATGTAACATTAGGAGTCATTGCTAAAAAATTTGGAAATAAAAATCACGCAACAATAATTCACGCCATTAAAAAAATAGGTGGATATGTGGAATTTGATAAAAAGGAAAAGAAAAAAATAGCTGAAATAGAAAAAGTAGTAAAATTTAAAACTAATGCGATATTAAACAATGTAGATATATTCAAGAGTTACTACTATATTGATTTAGCTAATTTTTATTCCGTAAAAATGAAAAATAATAAGAGCGTATTACTTGTTGGATTTGAAAACGATGAGTTTGAGGATTTTGTAAACAGCATCAAAAATGTAGAAGAGGTTAAGGAGCATAAAGAAACAGGAAAATATATACTTGAAAAAAGGCAAAAAAATGGAGAATAAAAAGAAGGATAAGGAGAAGTTGCACAGTAATAAGATTAGACAGATTTTACAAGAGACAGGAATGTCTCAGCAAGAATTAGCTGATTTATCACTTGATGGCAATGCCGCACATTTATCAAGAATTATAAACGGGCAAAGAAGGTGCATAAGTTTACCGATTGCAATTAAAATTTCAAGAGCATTGAATAAACCCGTTGAAGAGGTCTTTATATATAAACCTTTGACGATTAACAAGGATTAACCAAAACAAACAGATATGAAACGATTATTTACAAAAATTGCAAAATGGTTGGGTTTTTTTAAAACTACAACAGTTACTAAAGCTGAAAAGAGAAAAGTTGATATTTTCGAAGCAAGAACTAAAGAATGGGATTCTGAGGTCGCAATTAAGAGAAAAAGACTACCAAAAGATGCAAACGATATTCAAAAGTTAGACAGAAAATACAACAACTCTCAATCAGTTTATAGAGATAGTAAAGGTCGTTACGCAAGTAGAAACTTATAGTATGAATAAAAACAAAGTAGAATTTATAAAAGATACTTTTGATGAGTATTTAAGCAAAGATAGTGTTAGTGCATCAGACTTAAAGACCTTTTTAAAATCTCCCCGTTTATATTTTTATGAAAAGAACAGGACAGAGCCAATACCCGACAAAAGACATTTTGCAGTAGGTTCAGCATTACACGAGTATATAATGGAAAGACAAAATTTTGATGATAACTTTATTGTGTCTCCAAAGTTTGACCGTAGAAAAAAGCAAGGTAAACTCGACTATGAGGAATTTGTTTTAAAAGCAGAGGGTAGAACTATTATAAATATCGAAGAAATGGATATGATTAAACAAATGTCTGTTAATGTGAAAATGAACAAAACATTTATGGGTTTTTTTGAGGGTAGTGATTATGAAATTAGTTGCTATACCAAAGATGATATTACGGGTTTAGATTTAAGATTAAGACCCGATATATTGCCAACAAATAAAAGTGCTATAATTGATATTAAAAGTTGTTTAGATTCTTCTCCAAATAAGTTTAAAGGCGATGTTCATTCTTATGGATATGCTTTAAGTGCAGCATATTATATGGACTTTATTGGTAAAGAAAACTATGTTTTTGCAGCTATAGAAAAAAACCCACCTTATCAATCATCTATGTATGTTCTAAGTGACGAAATAATTGATTACGGAAGGAATCAATATCGTATGGGGCTTGATTTATTAAAATGGAGCAAAGAAAATAATTTTTGGTGCGACTATATTGAATTTGAAATTTTAAAGGAAAGCTATTTATTAGGAGACCTTACAGATGTAATTGATACAATTGAAAAATCAGAACTTATAAACATATTAAATTAACTAAACTAAAAGAAGATGGAATCAAAACAAATTAAAGAATATATAAGAGAAAGGGTTGAGGATAATAATGATTGGACAATGTTTGCAGATGGATTTGATGAAGCTATATTGGGAGTAGATAGTTCTAACGAAAGGGTAATTTATTCTTATAGAAAATGTCTTGAAATACTTATGGAGCGAGATGATATGTCTAAAGATGAAGCAATAGAGTTTTTTGCATTCAATGTAATAGGAAGTTTTATGGGCGAAAAAACGCCTATATACTGTTTTGATTTCTTTGAGTAGTTTAAACTGTAAAAAATAAATAAAAACATAATACTTTAAAATAAAAATATGAAACCATTAAAAAGTTTAAAAGATTTAAAATACGGAAAGGTAAATAGAGAGAATCTTTCATTTCTAATGAACCAAGATAAAGAATTGGTCGAAATTGTAAGTAAGTTTAAAGATATGCCATATCCCGATACTAAAAACACTAAAAAAGAAATAGATAAAATAATAGCTATTCAGAAAAAAACAATGAGTAGTCCAAATTGGGATGATTATTATGAATTTTGTAAAAATTGTGATGAGGATTTGCACGATGTGATTTCTGATTATTTGAATGCATTGGACATTGAAGTTTCTGCCGATGTATTAGAAAACTTTAATGACGAAATTGGTATGATAATAACTTCCTTAAAAAAACACTATAATAGACCAAGACCATTTCAATTCGCTTATTATTCTGAACAAGAACTTAATCCTTTTGAAACAGTAACAGGAAACTCCCCATCATACCCAAGTGGTCACGCTTGTCAAGGTTGGTTTACCTGTTTGTATTTTGCTAAGAAATATCCTAATAAAAAAGATGAACTTATCAGATTAGCTAAACTGATTGAAAATTCACGAATAATTTTAGGAGTACATTATCCTTCAGATAATTATTTTGGAAGAAATATAGCCGAAGCTATTGTAAATATAGATGGATTTGAAAATATAATATGAAAAACTTTTTAATATTTATTGGTGCTATAATAATATTACCGTTTTTATGTGTTATTGTTTTTATACAACACTTTTATAATAAAAGAATAGATAGAAAACTATTTAAAGCAATTTGTAAAAAACACGGTCATAATTGGGTTATATATTACTTTGATGATAAACCCAATCAGAAAAATATTAGAAAGTGTATTAGATGTTCAAAAACAATAACGTTTAAATCAGAAAAAAATGGCTGAAAGGATAAGAAAATCATTTGGCTCTTATCATATAAATGAGGGTATAGTTATTGAATACAATGAAGAACTACCTTACGATATTGATAATAAACGTAAGTTTTACTTATTTGATATAGTTCCCGTATCTGCTCCAAGAATGACTCAAAGTGATAGGTGGAAAACTAATCCCGAACACCCCGATATTAACAAAAGACAAAGACCCGCAGTAACGAGATATTTTGCTTACAAGAAATTATTGTTGATACAGGCAGCAAAAATGAATTATGAAATTAAAGCCGTAATTGACTTACTATTTATAATACCAATGCCTAACAGTTGGAGTAAGAAAAAGAAGGAGCGTATGAATGGTTTACCTTGTAAAGTAAAACCCGATACAGATAATTTGACAAAAGCGGTAAAAGACACATTTTGCAAAAACGATAGTCACATATGGAAGGAGACTGCGGAGAAAAGATGGGGATTTAAGGGGTCGCTTATAATATTTGAATGATGAGAAAAAGAAAAACATTGAAAAGTATCGCAATAAACACTATTCCTTTTGTATATGAGATAGATAATTGGATAAAGATTCAATTTTTGCAACATCTAAAAAGAAAGCTAAAAAATAAAAAATATTAAAAATCTAAATCTTCGGGTAGGTCAAATAGTTTAGAATACCAATCCACCTTTTTGCGTTTTTTGTTTTTTGAGGATTTTTTACCCTTATGTCTTTTTATCATTGACTTACCTTTTATAATAGCTATACCTGTGAAGCCAAGAACAACAAATGTGATTATTGCTATTTTAATCTTTTTTATATTAGGTTTTTTCATATGGTTACAACAGATAGTTTAACTTGCAAATATAATTGTATAAATATACAAATACAAAGTTTTTTAGTTTTTAATATATTTTTTTTGTAGATTTGGTAGATTATTGCAAGATATTTTTCAATGGATAAAAGTAGTAAAGTTACAACGAACGGTAAACGAGGTGGGAACTTGGTTGGAAAGCCTCATAATGATAAATCGGGAAAAAGCGTTGGGGGTGTTAAAGCCGTTGTTACTGATGCGGGGGGTAGACCCGTAGAGTTAGAAGGTGGAGAAGTAATAATTAACAAAGAAGCATCCAAAAAACATTGGAAAGAATTATCAAGAATAAATCAATCTGCGGGTAATGGAGTAGCTATTGATAAACCCATTGACCCACACGATGAAGACCCCGATGAATTTGCCAAAGGCGGTAAAATACAGTTTAACCCAAATAAATTACCAAATAAATGGATTCTTAAATATGCTCAAAACATTAAAAAGAATCATCCCGAAATTTGGAAAAAAGGCGGAAATATATACGGAAATCAAGCATTTAAAAATCTTGAACGTGTTTCAGAAAGAGGTTATTGGTTAGACTCAGAAGAGTGGTTCTACATAAAATGGCAGTCTTTTGTTGCACGTCATAAAGGAGATTTTAGAATAGCGGGAGTTGTTGCAATGCTTAAATGGGTAGATAAAGTTGAAAAAGGTTGGCAATATATGAAGAACCTTATTGAAGACGAGATTAAAAAGATTGAATCAAAAAAGTCATTGGGCGGGTGGACTGTTTCAAAAGCAGAACGAATGTCTAAAGGCGGAGAGGTTAAAGAGAAAATTGAAAAGATTTTAGAATATATAGAAACTAACGGTAATCAATCGGTTAGTTTAGATAGATATAGTACGGTTAGAAAAAATCGTAATGGTGGTTATACACTACAAACGTCTTCTAAAGAAGAAAACGAAGGCAACTTATCATTAGGTTTGAGAACTAAGGAATACACAGATGCACAATACGATACTTTTAAAAATATGGTTGCCCGAAAACTTAAAGGAGAAACGGGTAGAATAAATCAAAAGTTTGAAGACGGTGGGGAAGTAGTTCCCGATATTTTTAAAAAGGGAGGTAGTGTAGATAGTTATCGAGATAAGTATAACAGAAAGTATGGGTATAAAAAAGGCACTTCTCATAGCTTAGAAGATATAAGCAAAAAAACAGGAGTTTCGCTGAAAGGTATTCAACAAATTTACAATAAAGGAATTGGAGCGTACAAGACGAATCCGCAAAGCGTTAGACCCAATGTAAAGTCAAAAGAACAATGGGCTTATGCAAGAGTATATTCATCTGTTATGGGTGGTAAAGCAGCACAAGTCGATTACCAAGAACTAAAAATGGAAATGGGCGGTCAAACCGTGAGAGTATATTCTGAATCTGAATTAGAACAAAGGTCAAACAAGAAAAAGCAATCGTTAAAAAATATTGCCAATAGAATAACATCATTACGAACTAAGGTCAATAATGACTTAAAAAGTGATGATGAAAAGACCTTTTTAACTGCACTCGTTGTATATACGATGTTAGAGACAAGTGAAAGAGTAGGAAATGGAGAATCAGAATCAAACGGTCATTATGGAATAACAGGACTTAAAAAGAAGCACATTTCTATTAACGGAGATTCAGTTACATTTAATTATATAGGTAAGTCGGGAGTTGACCACGATAAGACTGTTAACAACAAAAAGTTAACTACTTATTTATCTAAAGCAATAAATAATTCTAAATCAGATAAAATATTTGAAACAAGTGATGGGTTTAGTATTAAAAATGATAAAGTAAATAGATTACTGAGTTCTTTAGATATTACTGCAAAAGATATTAGAGGTTATTCAGCTAATAAGTGGATTGTATCTAAACTAAAAAGAATAAATCCCGAAGAAACGGATGTAAAAAGAAAAAAACAATTCAACGAAATTGTTAAACTTGTTGCTGAAAAAGTTGGTCACGGTGCGGCTACTTTGAAAAAACACTATTTATTACCCGAACTTCAACATCAATGGATTGAAAATGGTAAGATTATAGACATTGCAAATTTTCAAACAATGAAACTTGAATATGGAGGTTCATTGAAAAAAGAAGAAAAGCAACAGAAAGTTGGTAAGGTTATGAAAGAGTTTAAGGATAAAAAACTTAAAACTTCATATGGTAAAAAAGTTACCGATAAAAAACAGGCGATTGCAATAGCATTATCTGAAGCAGATAGAATGGAGTTGGGAGGTACTGTTAAAGAACCAATGAATATAAGTGAAGTAAATTTACAGTATGATGGTAAGTGGAAATTTAGAGATTTCCCACAATTTATTGAAAATAGTGATGGTCAAATTTTTGAAAAATCAAAGGCAAAAAAATCCATAGGTTTACAAAAAGGTCAATATATCTTGGCTTACTACAACAAAGTCAATACAGGAACTGATTTTTTCCGTGTAGAAGGCTATGGAGTAGCTGAAGAATCGTCTTTAAATGGAAAATCATTAAAAGACAGAATTGAATTGCTTGTTGATAGTCAAAAAGAACTTTTTAAAAAATATAATGTAAAAAGCCTCGATGAATTAAAAAGTAAGTTTTATAAATTTCGAGAACTTAATACAGGAAAAGAACCAATTTTATTGATGAGTTGGTATGAGTTTGGTGACCCTAATAATGAAATGCTTTCTGATATTTATTACATTGCTGATAACCGTTGGTGCAGAGGGTCGGGGGCAGAACCATTAAGTTTCATTGAGTATTTACCCTTGCAAGGAGACATTACAAATACTAATGGAAATTCAGAAATAAATAATGAATCAGAGTCAATGAATCTCGAAAAAACCAATGAAGAAATAGCTTTAGAATTTAAAAAGGGAGATGAAATTAGTTTTAATTATGATAGTTCTATTTCCACAGGTAATAATGTCAAACTTGAATTTGTAAGTAAAAGGAGACTTAAAAGTGGAGTAGTAAAATATACATTTAAAATTAAAAATAATCCAAAAGGTGTAAAGTTTTATGGATATGATAGAGGTAATGGATTATCTTTTGCTAAAGGAGATATGGCAATTTCTAATGTTTCAATGAGTAGTGGTTCTGTAACGGAAAGTGAAAGCAAATCATCTATTAGTTATAAAGTAGGAGATACAGGAGAATATGAGAGTAAAAAACCAAAAAGCATTGAAATAACAAAAATAACAGAAAAAAATGTTTATTTTGAAGATGGAAGTGGCAAAGAGAAAAGAAGCGAAAAGCACAACTTTGAAAGACTTTTTACTCCCGATGAATTTTTTGCACCACAATCTTCTGAAAAATCTGAGTTCGTTGAAAAAGCTAATGAGCAAATAGAAAAATGGGAAGAAAGCGGGTATAAAGAAGAATCTAATGAAATAGATTATTATCAAATTTTGTTGGAATCTGATATGGCTGAAGCGCTATTTGAAGAAGAACCGATAAGACCATTTTTAAATACAATGATTGCATTTCGTAATCTTGCAGATAAAGAAAATCTATTGAGTGTTGAGCAGTTAAATAACATAGCGACTACAATAACAAAATATGTATGATGACAGAAAAAGAAAAATATTTACTTGTATTAGAAGTGAAGGCTGCATTTAACAGTACGCTTGGCTCAAGTTTTAGGCAAAGCGTAAATTTTGACGTAAACAATAGTTTATCAAACATCATTAAAACTTATGATAATAGTTATTTGACAGAGTTGTTGTCAGAAAATTCAAGTGAGAAACTATATAATACTGTCTCCGATTATGAGAGACTTATAGGTGCACTTCCTAAAAAATCATATGAATCAATAAAGATTGCAAATGATAACATAACTAAAGAATATAAGGAATTACAATCTGAAAAACTTTACGACCCTAAAGCCTTTTTTAATATTTATTTTTCACTTAATACTTCAAGTCAAGAGTATTTTGAAGAAATGCCAAAACAGTTTAGTAATGATACGATAAACTTTAATTCTTGGTTTTCAAATTCTAAAGTGGTTGATAAAAAAGGAATGCCTTTAGAAGTTTATCACGGTGCGGGAGGAGATGAGTTTACAAGATTTAACTTTGATAGATTTCCAATAGCCTATTTTGCAGAGAAATTAGATTATTCTGAATGGTTTAAAAAGGTTAAAGGAGGTAAGGGTTCTTTATTTAGATGTTATTTGCGTATTCAGAATCCTATTGATTTAAGATTGTTTGGAGTTGAAAAAATTAAATATGATGAGTTCGTAGGTTATATACAATTAAAGTATGGATATAAATTACCTTTAAATAAAATGCTTAAAGCTGCAAGTGATAAACAAAATGGTGCTTGGGCTTGGCAATATCTTCGTGGTGGAGTAGAATGGCTTAAACAGATTAAAAATAGTGGATATTTTGATGGGTTTACGTTTTTTGAAAACAATCCCGACCAAAAAATAAAAGGTAAAGAAAATGTTACACCCGCTTGGGCAGTATTTTCTCCCGAACAAATAAAATCAATAAACAATTTAACTTTCTCATATGAATCAAAAGACATTAGATTTAATGAAGGTGGTAAAATTTTAAGTAAATAGATGATATTGAACGAAAACGACATAGCGGTATTTGAAGACTCGGAACTTAGTAGATTTAGGTTTCATAAGCCAACAGGTGTTTATTTTAAAATGGTCTATGGAGACAACGAATCCGAAGAATATCAAAAAGTAAGTGATAAATTTACAATGATTGCAGAGTCAAGAGTTTATCAAGTGAATAACTACGATGGATTTTTGAATTACGATGGGAAAACATACGAATTTATGTATGAAACAGATACATTGACTAACAATAATTCTAATGAACAGTTAGGACAAATTGAAAATACTCTTACTGATAATGGCTACCAATTTATTGCAGTTAAAGATTTTAAAGGTAGTCCAATTGGAAAAACCGTAGCCTATTATACATTATATGTTAGCCCCAACAAAAAACAATTTTTAAACTTTGAAATTGCTCAATTAAACACTAAAGGAGAAGTAATAGATAAAAAAACATTTGATGGGAAAAACCAAAAGAGTTTTTTTGAAGCAGTAGATTATTTCGAAGAACTAATATCAAAAAGACAACCTCAACCAAAACAAGAAGACCCAAGCGTTGGTGTTTTTGTTTATTTAAGAAACTTAGGTGGAAGTGGTCAACCCGATAGCTTTGCGGAGGTATTTGGAAACAAAGTTGTAATTAGCTATAAAGACCTTGATAAAGTATTTACGCCCCCTGTTAAAAAGCCATATGGTAAATTAGATATGTATGCAGTTGAAGACTCAAAATATGATGTTATAAAAGGAAAATTTGCATTAGATTTTGATGATAAGTTGACTGATGCAATAGGAGAAAAGATGGGTAGAACTTCAAAAGAAGAGATATTTGTTTATAAAATGACTCCTTACGAAACCTCTGAAGGTGGAGAACAAAGTAGTGCTCCCGAAGGTGTAAACGAAGACTCATTAAGTTTAGATGATATTGAGGGAGAAGAGCCCGAAAATATGACAGGAGAAGGTCAAGA
>ENA-UZXB01004854-UZXB01004854.1-metagenome-genome-assembly--contig:-Day-2-1m-contig-4854_pt1 | contig 17127 bp, 26 predicted proteins | sample MGYA00260339_ERZ794899 | MGnify/ENA metagenome assembly ERZ794899 | reverse complement strand
CAAGGTGTTTCAAAGATGGTTAACAAGGTCCGCATCACGTGGGAATTACCAACTGAAACAATGGTATTTAAAGAAGAACGCGGCCCGGAACCACGTGTGATTTCAAAAGAATTTACACTCTCAATGCACGAAAAAGCAAACCTTCGTGCATTCCTTGAAAACTGGCGCGGTAAATCGTTTACCGAAAAGGAAGCGGAAGCGTTTGATGTCACCAACTTGTTGGGCGTGCCGTGTCTTTTGAGCATCACACACAAGGCCGCTACAAACGGCAACACGTACGCAAACATCTCAAGTGTATCATTGCTTCCAAAAGGAATGGAATGCCCGGAAATGATAAACGAACGCCAAGAACTTTCTTTTGATGATTTTAAGCAAGAATTGTTTGATCAATTACCCGATTTCATCAAAGAAAAAATATCAATGTCAGAAGAGTATAAAACTTTAAAACCAAGCGAAGATGTTGTACCGTTTTAAAGATATAGCATATGAAGCAATGCAAGGGAATACGGATCCCTTGCTTGCTTATGCTGAACTAAAGGCCTATAAAATGGAACTGGACCAAGCTATCAAAGATTTGGAACCGGCTGCAATAGAGGAATCCGAAAAGTACGGAAAATCATTTGAGTTGCACGGCATTAAGTTTGAACGCCGCAACGGTGCTACACGATACGATTTTAAGCACATTGAAGAATGGCAAAATATGAACACTGAAATCAAGAACTTTGAAAAAAGTAGCAAACAAGCGCTTGGAGCATTGAAGAATGGGTTCAATTATATTGATGGAAATGGCGAAGAAATACCACTTCCGAAAGTAACTTACAACAAAGACAGTTTAATAGTAAAATGAAGCATCAAGAAATAAAACAAAAATACATTGATACGCAAAAGGTTGCGGAATCTTTGCACGATTATGTTCAAAGACTTGAAAGCATATTGGAAATCAATAATATAGACTATTCAACCAAATCAATGGATGTTATTAGCGAAAAATATGAAGATTTTAAAATTGCTAAACGTTTGCAACTGGGCGATATTATGAACGCGTTGTGTATGTTTTACGATGTTGAAAGCAAATACATCTTTGGAAAAAAACGTGACCGACCATATGCAAGGCCCCGGCAAGTGCTTTGCTATATTGCAAAGAATCACATTCCCGACATCACGCTCAAAGAAATAGGCCGTTTTTTAGGGAACCGCGATCACAGCACGGTCATTCATTCTGTGCGAAGCGTTGAAAATGAAATGTCGTACAATCAAAATTTCGCGGATGAAATTAACCAAATCAAAGAGATGTTAAAATGAAGATTCTTTTGTTTATATTGTTAAGTATATCAGTGTCCAACGCTCCGGCGTTGGTTGCTGATAATTTAATTGACGCTGTCATACACGTAGAAAGCCGCGGTAATATCAACGCCCACAATGTTGGCGAAAATGCCGTAGGCGTGCTACAAATACGCCCTATCATGGTCCAAGAAGTCAATCGTGTTTTGGGGTTTGATAAATACACCCTTATGGATAGATGGAATAAACAAAAAAGCATTGAGATGTTCAATGTGATAAGATACACTACACCCAACGCAACCAACGAAAAGGTTGCACGAAATTGGAACGGCGGTCCAAACGGATACAAGAAAAAAAGCACCTTAAAATATTGGAACAAAGTACAAAATCAATTATGAGCAAGGATATACAACCGGAAGTGATGCTTCATTTGTTATGCTTCCAAGCACTGGAAATTGCTGAGGATCTGAACACAACGGCGAATTTAAAAAAGAGTTTACGAACGCTCAAAAATTTCACATTTAACAATATAACCGAGTTTCAAAAAACGGATGTTGGTAGTGAATACCATGACACATGCATTCACAACTTTAATGTAATTTTGAACGCGGCAACAAAAGATGTACTTTTGACACCGATAGGGGATTTTGAGATAAAAACATGAGCATACATTACGACAAACTAACATTTACAAAAGAGCAAGTACAGAGAGACGCCGAAGAATTGAACGGCATTTTTGAAGAAGGTGATATATTCTATTCAATTGTATTCCCATTTGGTCAAGAAATAAATGATTAGTAAATTATCAATAAATGAAAGGTTAACCATTTTGGTGATTTGGTCAGTGCTTTGTTTTTATGTGGTCATCACGTTAAGCAAAGAAGCAAAACCAACCGAACCGGTGACCATAACGCTAACCAAAACCGACACCATATATATGGAAATAGATAGTTTGGAAATAAAATCGGATACCATAAAAATGTTTTATGAAAAAAAAATTAATCAATACCGNNAAAGCGGTGATACTTTGGTTGTTATTACCTTGCATCAAATGGATGATATATACGTTGAACTTTGTCAAAAAGATTCTCTATTCAAACAAGCACAAATAAACGCATTTAAGCAACTCAAATACATTCAGTTGTTAGACAGTGCCAAAAGTGATTTAAACACCCTTAAAACGCACGTGGATGTGCTACAAGAAAACAATGTAGCATTGCAACGTAAATCGTCAAAACTTACCCGATCCCGCAAAACCAGTGTTGTACTGATCGGAATAATTATTTTACAAATATTATTGAAATAGTTTGTGTACTAAAATTTTATACTATATTCGCATCATGATACAGACAAAAAAAATATTAAATGGAGTTTACGAAGATGTTTATAGTGGAAGGTATATTGAATTTCTTAACGGTAAATGGCACGTTCTTTCTGTACTTGGTGAAGTTTACTACACAAGTAAAACATTGAAAGATTGCAAGATATGGCAATGTAAAGAGAATCAAATATTATCTTACAATAAATAACATCATGAAAAAATTACACATAACAAACTTATTTATTTGCTTGGCTTTCTTTTCAGTTGCTGCAATGGTAATCACTGGAACGCTACAAAATTACATTGCGTTTCGCGGCGTATCCAATGAAATTGGTTTTACGTTGGCCGCTATATTTGGCGGTGTGATGTTCTTGTTTGGCCTTAAAAAAGATGTGTGAACCGGGCAATCTGTCCGTGTTCCTTAGAATGCAAAAAACCCTCAATGGCTTTGGGTGCGTGTTGGTATCCCTTTTGATGATGCCACGAATCTGTGCCACTTGGTGATCTTAAACTTTCAACTGTCACACCTTGGTAATCTTTTGATGTTTTGTGGTGCACGTGGTGCGTGTAAACATACCGGTGTTTTGTTGTGGCCCAATGGTCTTTTGCTTCAACCGCCATCAATAAAGGTAAATCTTGAGCCTTTGCCCCATCGCCGTGTGTTGTGCCGATAATATTCAACCCATAAGCAAAATATTTCCGGTGTGCAATTGAGCAATCAAATGTGATGTTTTTGTTTTTTCTAAACCACGTTTGAATGACATCCGCCAAAAAAAACCCGCTTTGATAATCATGATTTGATGGATTGAAAGTAAAATGAACATCCGCAATTGGAAGCAACATTTCAAGTACATCAATGTATATCTGTTTGGCCTTTAAAAAATTACTATACCACATCCCGTCAGTGTCTTGTGGAGTACCCGCGCTTGTTGTTCTTTTGGGGCTATCGATGTGAAGAATATCGTTGCCGCCAATGAAAAGTATTTTGTCAATATTAAACCCTTGTGATTTGTCAATAATACCTTGCACCCCTTCTTTTACCCTTTGCACCGCAATATTTGTGTCATAATCTTCACCAGTCTCAAATGCTTCACAAAGTTTTCCAATGTGTACATCCGCCGGATCAATGACCAACAAATGACCATCCTTTGATTTGTTGCGTTTTATTTTTGGATATTTTGGTGAGTATGCTTTTAAATCATCAATGAGTTTTTCACGTATTTTTTCATACGATACCGCCCCTTCATAATCCGGGTTTGTAAAAAATAGTGATGTGTCTTTTGTTTTTACCCAACCGTGTTTTACATTTTTAGTTGGAACCCCGGCATTGTCACAATACACATCAATTTTTGATTTGTAAATCCCGAATTGCTGTTTGATCGTCAGCGGGTTTTTCCCAATGATGTCAGATAAGCGAATAAAATAATCTTTTCTATATTCGTTTTCATGCTGTGGGTGGTTGTTAAATGCGTCAAGGTAAATATTTTTTTTCATGTGTTTAGTTCAAAATGCATCCAATCATAATTTTTTTCTACTCCCAAATTTATGAATCCGTGAGCATAAAAAATATCAATCATTGGTTTGTATTCCGGCCGTGCAAATCGTGCCGTTTTTGATGTTTCGCGCAACCTATTTCGGGCCGGATCTAAATCAACGGCAATGCCCCAAGAATGTTTGGACCATTTCGACCCGTTACGCATTTTGCGATAATTGAAACAACCGCCAAATAAATCAATCCCCAGCCTTTCAATTTCGGCCATACCATAATGTGCAAGAAGATCATCAAACACATTTAGAAAAGCATCCGCGGCCAATTTGTGGCATCTCATACGCTTCACCTTTGTGTCTAAATCCCAAGCCAACCGCATTGGATATGGTAGGTTGATTGTGACCAAATACCCGGCCCCCGTTTCGTTTGGTTCGCCGTATTGTTTCAAAATTGTTTGCGAACGTTTTTCATTTTTGAAATGATTGCCTTTATTTTGTCAATAAATGAATACCCTTTCACCGCTACAAATGATTCATCCATTGATTTCACTTCAATGGATATCAACACCAATGCAATCACTTTTGTTGCCATAAAATCAACGCTCACAACCGTCATTGTTAAAGCGTTTATTATAAAGACATCTGAAGCGTATACGAGCATAATCACGGCTATATAGCTTACCAATTTCGGTACTAAGCCGTATCTAAATATCTTGCTTGTTATCTTCTCGCCTATTTTGTAGGCTTTCCACAATCCAAATGATGTATCCAATATTGTGGACAATGCAACAATCAAAATGATTCCTTTGATTGGAGCAAAAAATAGTAGTAATGCTGTCAATATGTTATTCAAGTAAATTTTCATTATTCGTCAATTTTACAATAAGGGCTATCCGGGTTAACCTTGCAAAATCCTGCAAGGTATAAACTGTCATCACCGCCAAAGGTATGTACTCCCACGGGTGAAGGCCATACAATATATTGATCCAATGATTCAAACGGTTCATTCAATAGCATATCCACCGCAAACATTGTACTTTGGTCTATACATTCTGGTTCGTCTCCCTCGCTCCAAGCAAAGCAAATGAAACCAATTTCAACAATGGAATTTATTTCGGGCCGTAAATATGTGACCTCTTCGTCATCTATTATTTCCGTAATGTATAAGGTCTTTTTGACCTCAAGCCATTTAGCTTCGCTTTCAAATTCGTATTTATTGAATATCATAGTGTTGTCAATGTCGTTAAATCTTCATCAGATAGTGCAGTGTCGTATACTGCTATGGCGTTTATTCTTGCGTTAAATTGTTGGTTTACTTGGTTGGTTGCACCGCTAAAAATTATTGTATCAAGCGAATTTGCTGCGAAAGTTGTGCCGCTTGTATCTGTTTTGACTTCTACTCCGTTTATCCATAAAGCAAAGTCGTTTACCTTCCATTTGAAAGCAACCTTAATTCTCGGCATTGTCCAAGTGCCGTATGCAACCATCGTTGTTTGATAAACTCCATTCGACCTTATATACCCCAATATTCTATCAGTCCGATAAGCTATTATGATGTAATTATTAGAAGGTTGGAAAGAGCGTGCTAACGTAAAAGAATTAACTTGTCCATCTATATCAAATCTATCAAAGTCTATAAATTGAACCCCCTCTTCTGAGTTGATAGCTGCTGCAATATTGCTTGATGTTGTCAAACTTGTATCTTGTGTGCGTGTTACGGTTGTGCCGCTTGTAGGTATGTATGAAGATGCGAAATCGCCTTGTTCAAGTTGAAAGCCATATAAATAAAATCCACTTGTCCCATCTCCTTGATAAAAATATGTAGTTGCATCAGTGCCAGTATAAATTGCTGCAAAATTATACCCCCCAGTACTATTATTAATTGATTTTGTTGTTGTGCATTTATACCAACCATTGCCAAAATCTTCAATACTGGAATCGCTATCTGTTACTGTTCCATTTTCTAAATCAAATCCTTGTGCGTTAGTTATCGCTGAATTTGCGTAAAGTGACATCTTCAAAAATTTTCGTTCTTTTGCTTTTGCAAAAACTGAAAAAGTGTAGGTAGTGTTTCCAAGTGTTGGGAAAATTGCAGTTTTTATTGCTCCGTGACTTGTTGTCGCAGTATTTTCAACATACAAAGAAGCATTTTCCAAACCCTCTGGGCTTGATGTGGCATTAGCAGTTTTTGAGGAAGCCGTTGGATAAACATTGTTGCTTTCTGGAAAATAATTCGTTCTCTGCGGTTCGATTAATAGCTTACCGCAGCCGCCGCCAGTATAGTCTATGCGAGGAACGTTGTTTGTTTGTGCTTCTTTGACGCTTACGTTGTCCACATAAAACTCAGCGTTAAATCCTTGCTGTCTATTGAATACTATATACTCAGCCGCTGCCGTTACTAAATAACTATAACTACCAGTCTGCAAGTTGTTAGCTATCACTTGAGTAGTAGAACCAGTACTTGACCCCAAAGAAAACTTTGCTTTGCCAGAGACAATATTTATGTCAAATGTTATATAGTACTGCTTACCAACAACTGCACATTGTTGATACAATGGCTTGTGTGTTGTGGCGCTTGGATGGTATGCCCCTAACGCATTCCATACCCACCAAGAACTTGTAGACCAAAAGTTTAAATTTGTAGCAAAATCTCCATTAGTTATTAACTCGCTGCCTAAAAGATACTCCTCAATCAATCCTTGCTCATTTACCCTTGTTGCTGAACTTGACCTTGCGAACGATAAATCACCCGTTCCATCAGTTGGTTTTAAACTGTATAGTTTGTCCTCCTTGTACCCACTTGGGAACATCAATATGCTTGCATCACCGTACAAACTCATTTAAACCCAATTAGTTCCGTTGAAGAAATTAGTGACATTTGTTGTGGTGTTGAATATCATCAACCCAGGATTTGGATTTGATATTGCATCACGTTCCGCCGTTGTAACATTTAAGAGTTGACCATCTCCAGTATTATCCGCACTCAACATTTGTATTAGTGATAAATTAATATTTGCCTTGACAGTTACCGCCGCCACATCAATCAATGTTTGATTTATGTGATCAGATTGTGTTTGTGTTATTACACCCAATGCCAACTTTAAATTATCCTTTGTGATTTTGCCATTATCGGCTGCCGAAAGTCCTACCAATTCGGTAAAATCCGTTACCGCTGTAAATTCTGAAAACTTTATACTCATTTTATTCTTTTATTATGTCGTTATTTGATTCCGTTACTATTTGAATATTCGATTGTGAAACCACAAAACCCGATGGTAAACCCTTGCTTTCTCTGATTGAATATTCCATTATGATCCGCGCGCATTGGCTTGCGTTATCAAACAAAATTTCCGTGTTGCTCAATAATGTTTGCCGAATGTCTTTGCCGTTTACAATGCCTTTGTATCTGTATAGTATCGTCTCTATTGCATCAGCAATGTTTGATGCTTCCAAGAAACCCGCGTTGCCGTCTTTCCCTTTTGACGCGTAAATATTTATCTCAACATCATGGTTTATAATACTATACCCATCTTTGAAATTTTCCGGTGTTCCACTTTCGGTGATTATTACACGCGGGAACAAGTCCTTTTGTGCCGCAATACCGTAGTTCAATTGTGATACCAAACTTGTCACACTTGAAACGTTTAATAATGTGTATACGGCATCTCCTATCATTTAGTGCAAATATGCTAAATGTGCAAAAAAATGATGTGTAAAAAATTTTACCTTTTTATTTGTTTGGCGGTTTTTGATCCGTTGCAACTTTTGCAAAGGGCTTGAAAATTTTCGGTATCCCATTTATCACCACCATCGGCAACCGGAATAATGTGGTCCGTATAGTAAGATGGTTGTGTGCATTCGTCAACCTCACACACCGGGTGTTTCATTTTGTAGGACAATGATAATTTTCGCCACGCTTGGGTGTTGTAAAACTTCAAATCCTCTTGATTTTTCAACCAATTTTGTTTTTCTTTCCTTGGGTTGTATTCCTTAATTGAGTGCACCCGCTTTGGCATTGATGGCATCAATCCGGATGATGTGTGTTACCTTGTAATCTGTGATAATCTCCATTCCCATCGCGCCAATACAAATACGATTCGTGAAACATAAATTCACCATTTTGGAAATAATCCCCTCCGCTTTCGGATGTTGGAGCCAATGCACTTCCTTCCATTTGAAATAATTTGGCCCGTACACGTTCCGCATAATCTACTTTTTTATACCCGTAAACAATACGTGAACCGGATGGAATTGTGTTGGCTAAATTAAAACTCTCAACCCCCAACGTTTGACCCGTTCCGGCGGTGTCTAAATCTACCGTTGATACAACTTCAAGAAGCACATCACCCGTGTCACTCATAAACTGCACTGCGTCACCTATGCGGATGTCACCCGTTGAATCAATGGTGATGGATGTGATGCCGGTTGTGGGTGATAAATCATCCTCAAGAATACCAACACCGCGATCATTTTCGCGGGCCGTTCTAAACAAAAGTTCACTTTCATTTGGATCGTATTCTTCGCCATCTTTACCCGTTATCGTACCCGATAACCCAACACGTGAAATAAGCACCTCAAACCATTCGCCGGATACCTCATTTGATAAATAGTTTATTTGCAAGCCACTGCAAGCAAATACGGCGTTATTGTATGGTATTGTTTCAAATGGGTAATAAATGCCATCAAACCCGCCCATATACTTCTGTAATGGCTTGTATTGTATGCTCACTGCTTCCATAATTCGCAACACACTTAAATTGCCATTGACATCAAAATTTCCATCCCAATCACTTCCATTTTTTGGCGAAAATGCACCGCCGTTGTAGTTTTCATCAACTGTTAAATTGTTTACTTGCACCGCTGCATTCCCTTCATTGATCATCAAATTATTCATTTGCAAATCCTTTGTGAAATTTACATTCGGGTTTGTTGCGGATATGGTTTCAAGTGTGTTTTCGGTTTGTTCGGGAATTGAAACAAACACATTCATTAAATTCATAACAACTGAACTCAACGAAGGGAGTTGCCTTGCTGTTACAATAACCAGTTCAACCGCAACAACAACACCTTCCATCTCGTAAGGGATAACCGGTGTTGTCATTTTAACCAATTGTCTAAACAAACTTTGTCTATTGGTTAATGCAAGTTTTTTGGAATAAAATTTATTTGTAGTTGTTGCCGAATCGCCCCAATATGGCGCAATAGTATCCGAACCTTTCAAATATTTATTGCCGTTTGATTCGTAAACATATAAACGAACATCCATATCACAATCAAATACCAACCCGCGAGATCCCGTAAATAATAAATCAAATTGCACGTTAATAAATTGCCCCGCGGCTGCACCGCCTTGTATATTGCCAATATTTTGATTTATTGGCGGCGTTATGTTTAAAGCCGGCGGTGTTCCCGGTTGAAATATTGCAATTCTACGTTGCCCCGGCGGTAATTGTCCGATGTTTATAATGTCTTTGTTTTCGCTCTCAATTCGTGCTTGCTTTATCCCGTACATATAACCAAACGTACCCCCCGCCAAAACACGCATAGATGTATTTGAATGGATGTAATTCCCTTGGTTGTACGTTCTGCCCTTTACATAGTCACGGTTTACGATTGTGATTGTATCGTAATTTCTTATTTGCTGCATATAGTAATGGCCGTTTGTGTGCATCATTCTGCACGATAACATTTCCATTATTCCATAAAGTATATCATATCCGGACAAAAACACGCGGTCATCTTTTGATTGCGCTTCTTTGTTCATCAATAGGTTTTCGTATAAATATGTGTAATCAATTAAACTATCGCTCCCATTTACACCCACAACGTCAATGGCTACATACTCTACGCTCTCGCGAAGATAAATGTCTGAATCGCTCCAAAACTCTGTCAACCCATTCAATTCAAGAACATCAAAAATAACATCTTTGATTTTTCGGTTTTGTAAATTTGCAACATCACCAACATACTCAACATCTTTGATTCTGTCAATCCCATCAATGACCCGAAATACGTATTCGCGCGGGCTGTTTTCATTAGACCACTGTATCAAGTCCATGACTAAATTACCGGCCCACTCTAATTTGTAGCCGGATTCATTTTTTTCAATTGTCAAACGAAGTTCATCGTCATTGCTTTGAAGATACAAGTCTATAAACCTATCAAAAAACGCCGTATCAACACCCGTGCGATCTTCTTGCACATTGCCGTATGTAACATCAACACTTGATGTCATTAATGGGCTTAAAAGGTAATCGTCTGAGTTTTTGTAATTATTTACCAAGTCAATAATCACTGGGCTAAATGTGGGTATGAAACTGCTTGTGCCAGTCACATCGTTTTGAATGATTGATTGCGAATCGTAGGCAATATTTAGTGTTATTTCCGTGCGGTTCTGTGCGGCATTGTAAGTAAATGAAACAACGGTTGCCCCATCGCTTAAAAAATCCAATAAACACTGTTCATTTTCAAATATGCCACCATCCGCCAACACTCGTGTTTCGTATGCCGCAACAATTGCAGGTCCCGGACCATCTCCAAAATTTACACTTTGCCCAACTTGTAGGAAATCACGCCAATCATTTTGGACATAAAACACATTGCCCGTTCCCCCAATGATTTCCGCATATAAGCCAACATAGTTTTTGCCATATAATCGAACACGATAATCGTGATCGGATAAACTGTAAAATTGTGATTCAAAAATTATTTCGCTCATCGTTTAAATGCTCTTTCTCTTTCTTGCACAAGTATAATATCACGCCCGGATACCTTTGTTTCGAGTTGCATCATGTAACCGGGTGAACCGTTTTGGTTGTTGAAATTTACACCGCCACCGCCACCGCCGGTGTCCGTTACGCCGCCGCCTTTATCAACTCCTTTTTTGCTCAAATTGGATAGTGCAGCACCCGCCGCAACCAATGCAATACCGCCAATGATAGCCGCCGGACCATTGCCCGTTTTTATTGATGCATCCAACAATGTTTGTGCAATACCCATTGCAATCATTGCTTCACCAAATTGCCCCATAAACTTACCAATGGAATCAAGCAACCCGCGACCAAAGTCTTGTATTGTCATATCACCGCCGGACATTACATCCCCCAAAAATTGACCAAAAGAAACCAAACCTTCCGTTGCTAAATCCTTCAACCCAGTCGTTAATGCCGCACCCATCTCACGCCCCATTTGTTCAAATATATGAACGCCCTCTTGCCCCATTTTTTCCAAACTTGTTGTAATTCCTTCAACATCTACAACGGGTAAAATTGGTGTGGTGCTTATTTTTTTTATCCCGGATTGAATTTGATAAAGTTCTCTTTTTAGTTTACCAATACGCTTTTTTTGTTGTTTGTCTGTAAGATCCTTTTCATCGTCTGGGTCCGGATCTGGTGTTGGTATAGGTGTTGGTGTGTCAAGTCCCGGTGTTGGAATTGATTGTGAAAACTCTTTTTTGACATCTTTTACCGTTTCTTTTAAACTTTTAAAATCCTTTGTGCTTTCTCGTGCTTTAAGTTTAAAGGAATCTAACCAATCATTTATTCCACCCCCAATATCAAGGCCAACCATTCCCGCCAATTTCAATGCAGCGGATGCCATTACTTTCACCCTATCAATAAACCCGTTTGCAATTTTAACCCAAATATTGTAGAAGAAATCTGCAAACGCTTGTGCGTTGTTTTTCACATATATGAATGCAGCTACCAATCCACCTATTGCCACAATAATACCCGTAATTATCAAAATAATAGGGTTTGCAGCTAAAAACGCAAATGCTGTTGTCAATCCACCAACCGCAAAAATCAATGGTCCAATTGCCGCCGCTAATGCAGCAATCACAACAATTGTTTTCTTTGTTCCTTCCGATAAGTTTGAAAACTTCATTGCAATTTCTGAAATAAAGTTTGCCGCTGCACCAACAGCCGGTGCCATAACCTCACCGAATGAAATACCCAATCCTTCCGTTGCGGATTTTAAACGCATCATTGACCCTTCAAGTGTGTCATCCATAATTTTGGCCATTGATGATGCAGTAACACTTGTGTCAGATAGTTTGGCATTCATTTCAGTAATTGCATCACCACTTTGTGCAAGTGCAACAGCAACAGTTGCATTTTCTTTGCCAAACATATTCAATGCAGTTGTTGGTGGATCAATAGAATTGTTTATTTTATCCATTGCATCCTTAAATGACATACCTGACTTTCTTGTCATTAAGAATATATTTTTTAAACCAGTTCCAGCCGTTGTTGCTTGTATGTTTTTACCAACTAAAACACCAAGCATTGAAGTTGTTTCTTCAAGTGTTATTCCTAAACTCGATGCAACCGCTGAAACTTTTGGCATTGAGTTTTGAAATTTCTGCAAATCCAATGCCGAGCCACTGAATGCCCTTGCCATTACATCAGTGACCCTTGTCATTTCACCAGCTTCTAAACCGAAACCACGCAATGTACCCCCAGCAACCGATGCAGATTGTGCCAAATCTTCACCGGTTGCAAGTGCCAAATCAAGTGTTGCCCCCGTTATTTTCTGAATCTCATCCGATGAAAAACCAAGTTTTGAATAGTTCAACATCAATTCGGAAACCTCCGATGCTGCAAACCTTGTTGAAATTCCAAGGTCTTTTGCGGTTTTTGTTAATGCCTCGAAATCATCACCCGTTGCACCGCTTATGGCTTGCACCTTGGCCATTGATTGTTGAAAATCTGCAAACGTTTTAACGGCTAAACCACCAAGGCCGACAATTGGTGCGGTCAATGACATCGACATTGATTTGCCGATGGATTTCATTTTGCCGCCCGTTTTTTTAAGCGATCTTGAAAGGTTTTGCGATGACGTTGAAAACGCCTTCATGTCCCACCCTATGCGTAAATTTACACTTTTCTTTGCCATTTTTTATTTAAACCATCCGGGCTTTTCTTTTTTCAGTTTTTCAATTTCTTGTTTAGTCCATTTGTTGCCCCTCGTGCCTTTTTTAGTATCTTTTTGTTCCCAATCAAATACCATCAAATCATTTGGGTTTTTCATTTTTTTATTCCCGGCCGCTTTCAAAGAGACAAAAGAAATAAAACGTGCTGTTTCCCATGAAATGCGTTCATTGATTTGTTGGTTTATCTTGTACCCAACAAACGCATCTTTAATCTCAACCAGTGAGTAATCATTTAAGGATAACGGGGTTTGATTCAACACGCCCAATACAAAACCCCTTATCCAATTAATCAACGGTTGATTTACTTTTTTGCTTCGCCCTTCATCACGTTCATTGCTGCCATATCATGAGACATTGCATCCGTGAACACATTCAAAAGTGACATATCATCGTCAATAGCATCAATAATAAAATCCTTTGTGATTTTTTCGCCCGCGGACTTCATACCACAATATGCAATATCGACCACATCCGCCATTTTGATGTTCTCACCCAATTCCGCAATTGGTTGACCCGTTTCTTTTTCAAACAATAATATTGCACGAAAACCGAATTTAAATTTGTACTCTTTGTTTTTAATTTTAATCATAATTTTATATAAAAAAAGGGATGGGCAAAACCCACCCCTTAGTATGTACTAAACTAAATAAAACTGCTCCCTAAACAGTTGCTTTTGTCACTGCACCAGTTCCTTCGAGTGATACAGAAAATGTGCTTGATTCCTCAAGCCCGTCAGTTCTTTCCAAAGATGTGATGTAGCAAGCGCCGCTGTACTCGACATCACCGGCCACATCTGTGGTCCATGTCACGGTCACTTGTGATCTTAATGCGAATGCATCAAAAAGGTCAGTGAAACCGTATGTTGCATCTTCTGCAAAAAATCCTTCGGCTGAACCGCTAAAGGCCTTTTGTCCTTCCAAACTCTCTTTCCATCCCGCCGAGTCTTTGCTGCTCGAATCGCGTGTTGAATGGTCAAATGTCAAACTATTTGATGTTAAATGTGCAACGGTTACACCGCCCACTTGTATTTTTGCTAATGTTCCGTTAAGGATTCCAGTGCTTGCCATAATTTTTTCTTTTTATTAATGCAAACTTAATCGTTTGCCTTTTTTCTTTTTGTAACTTTTTTAACTTTTGGCAATGGCTTTTCTTCGTTGTCCATTGCTATTTGAACGATGTGTTCAACCTCCTCTTCCGGTGTGTACCCATCAAAGTTTTTTGCAACACCCAATTCAATCAATTCTTTGCCCAGTTTGTTGGAAACTCTCATCTGTGTTCCTTCCGGTAATACCCTTGTCACTACCGCATAATCTTGTGTTAATTCAATTTTCATAAGTTTAATTTTTTAGCTTTTTTATCAATGTATTTTTTTAATTGTGAACTTGCATGTTTGTACGTGGCTTCTCCCGTTTGCGCAAACGTCTTTTGAATAAAATTTTTGCCGCCCGTTGGGTTTGCTTTATGTTTTCCAATACCCAAATCAACCCAAAAAGCATAGAAACCATCATATTTTTTTGCACCTTTTCCGTACCTTGGGCCCACCAAAACATTTGGATATTTTTTTGATGGTGATGTTTTGATTGCAATAGATTTTTTTAAGTTGCCCGGATAAAACAAATCATCTCCAACAATGATAACATTCTCCGATTCCGGTGCGTTTTGTTTCATTGCTTGTTTCATTGGCTTTGCTTGCCTTCGCAATATTTTTAATATTTCGCGGCGCTTTATTTTATCATTGCCCAATGATTTGATTTCATTTGAAACCGCTTCAATGCCCTCTATTTTAAACTCTTGTTTCAAAGTTTTTTTATTGCTGTTAAAAACAACCCCTCACGGTCCAATTCTTGGATTTCTATAATGTCATAATATGCACCATTGTAAACAACCCGCATTGCTTCCGTAATGCCATCAAAGAAACGTATTTTAAAACGCACTTTGTTTGTTGCCGTTATTTGATCCGCTTCGACCTTTTCATTGCCACCACCTTTTTTGATGGATGCAAATGTTGTGTGAAATACTGACCATGATGATGTGTATTCCCCAATGCTATTGTTTGAAAATGTTTGATTCTCAATCACTATTTTCCGATCCAATCGGCCGATGTTCATCATATTTCTGTCCTTTGGCTAATTAGTGAAATTTGGTATTGTGTCCCTCTGTTCAATTGCTTAACGCTTCCAATTATTTCATTTTGTCGCATTTCAAACATATCAGAAACCATCATTCTCAACGCTTGTTTTACCATTGCATCAGTATTTGCAAGTGTTACAATTTCAACTTCAATTGGCCAGTCACGGTCGTTCAAACTTGGAGCATTGTCTAATATTTCAATATATGAATACAGACCATTGTTCCAAATGTATTTTGATGTGTCCAGTAATGTGCGAACGTTTGAAATGTCATAGTAATATATTGCCACGGTGTCAACCGGTGCAACATCAACACGGAAATCTTGCCATTGGTCCATGTAGCCAATTACAGCACCTTTTACAAGTACCGCCGCTTCATTGTACAGCATTACATGTGCCGATGATATGTAATCATTTATAAGATCATCAAAAGACGAATCCAAAATGTTCAAATGTCGTTTTGCTTCGACTAATGTCAAAGCCCAGTCACCCGCCGGTGTGTAGCTTGTTATTTTTTTATTTCTTATCATCACGCAAAAAAAAAGGGATGGGTTAACCCCACCCCCTTTGTATATAAAATTAGAGTTAAAAAAATTATCCGAAAGTTCCTACGCTTATGGCTGCATCTTGTACAAGTGCTGCATCCCAATAAGAATTAAGAATAAGTCTGTTTGTTCCTTTTATTGCTTGTGTGTACGGATCCATTAGGATTTCAACGCCACCGAACTGTGCAATTTGAACTTTGCTGAAGTCACCATAATAAACCGCAGGGTTTGTGATGTCTGCAATTTGATTGCTAAACTTCGCTGCAACTCCCATTATTGCATCATTTATTATTAAAGGATTCACGCCACTAACTTGTGCAGCTGTGTACACTTCCGTGAACAAATCGTTAGATATTGCAAAACCTAAGTTGCCACGGTTGTGGTTATTAGATTGTACTTCCTCAACTAATGCCATCATCAAATCTGTGATGTCTGCATTGGTCAATGCTGTTTTTCCGTTACCTAAGTAATCATAAGCCCCGTTTGCTGAATCGTCAGTAAATAAAGCGTATTCAACTTTTGCACCTACCGCTTGAGCAATTGAGTTTCTCAAAGCAGCTTCGATAGATTCGTTAGCCTGCATAGCTGCGGCTTTACTGAAATCAACGTATGCGGCCAATCTTTTTGGTGCAAGGTCTTTTTTGCTCATTGCTGAACCGCCATCGATTGCATCAGAAACTTCCGTTTCCCACTGAGTTGTTACCGCTCCAAGTATTGGAATACGTTGGTCAGTTGTACTGCTTACACGTGTTACACCAAGATCGTCAAGTATTGTGTTAGCGTAAACAGCATCAACAAAACTTTGTGCTTCAACACCAGTTGTTCCGTTTTCAGTTATTACTGCTCTATTTAACACCATTGATGGTATCACAATCCCGTTAGAAGAACGGCCAATTGCTGCCATTTCTTTTTCACCTTCTTGTGCCATTTCCGCTTCTAAACCGTCAAGTTTTCCGCCGAATGCTGCACGTACTGCCTTACCAAAAGAAAAATTTCTTACAATTTCTTTTTCTTCTTTTGTCTCTACTGCTACGGGCGAACCTCCAAGGTTAGCCGCGTTTTTTCTTATTTCTTCCATTTTTTCTGTTTTTGGGAGTTCATCAACTAAACGTGATAACTCTTCCATGTTTGTATCAAAAGATACTTTTTCTTCTTCTGTGAAATCTCTATTTTCAGAAGTAACCAATGTTTCAAGAGCATCCAAAGTGCTTTTAGATGCACCGATTTCTTCTCTTATTGTTTTACTATTTCTCATTTTTTTAAAAATTTAATGTTACAAATGTTATAATTTAATTAAAGGTATTTTGTAACAATTTTAACTTTTGCAAAATTTCTTAAATCTGCTTTCGTTTCAAGTCCCATTTCAACCGGTGCTTCTTCAACTATTTCTTCAAGTGATTTTTTGATTTCATCAACTTGGTCCGTGCTTCG